>Ga0307486_1000778_pt1 | contig 27014 bp, 22 predicted proteins | sample CBIW02metaG_FD_203663 | JGI IMG/M metagenome (GOLD analysis project Ga0307486, IMG submission 203663) | Sea-ice brine microbial communities from Beaufort Sea near Barrow, Alaska, United States - CBIW 0.2 | ecosystem: Environmental > Aquatic > Marine > Coastal | place: USA: Alaska | collected...
GCGCCCAGGTAACGTCCCCGTCTGGATCAAGTCCCTCGGCTAATGCGGTCTCGCGAGTCTGGATCACTGCCGCGTAATCACGCGGCGTGACTTTCGTAAACCGGGCTGCCGTCGCATCCATGTCGGTAAGCATTCGTTCAGCAACAACCGACCCCGTTTCGTCCACGTGTCGTTCGAGCAGATCTTTCAGGATCTCAACGTCGGCACTACCGAGTCCTGAGAGCACCAGCTCACCTGAACTCAGCGAATCGCCGTTGACGCGCTCTTCGCGTAGCTCGTGAATGTAGGCGGTGCCGCCTGACATGCCAGCGCCCAGGTTGCGACCCGTCGTACCGAGGATGAGCGCAAGGCCACCCGTCATGTACTCGAGCGCATGGTCGCCAACTCCTTCTGCAACGGCAGTCGCGCCAGAGTTGCGAACCATGAAGCGTTCGCCAACTTTGCCGCGAATGAAGATGCTTCCGCTTGTGGCGCCGTAGCCGATCACATTGCCTGCGATCACGTTCTTTTCTGCCGCAAAGACACTCGACAGATCGGGCCGTACAACAACTGAACCGCCAGAGAGTCCCTTGCCGACGTAGTCATTGCTGTCGCCGTACAGTTTCAGTGAGATTCCGGCCGGCATGAACGCGCCTAGCGATTGGCCAGCCGATCCGTGCAGCGTAATCGTGATCGTGTCAGTCGGGAGGCCGTGTTCGCCGTGTCGACGCGTTACTTCGTGTCCGAGCATTGTGCCGACAGCACGGTCAGTGTTGCGAACCGGCAAGTCAATGTCTACGCGCGTCTTGTCTTCCAGCGCCGCCGTACTCAACTCGATCAGTTTCTGATCGAAGTGCTCGTCGAGTTCGTGGTCTTGAGCTACCGACTGAGTCCGAGGAGCATCCGCTGCGAAAACCGGGCCATCAAATACGGGCGTGAGGTCAAGTCCATCTGTCTTCCAGTGCGAAACCGCGCGGTCGACGTCCAGTAGCTCACTGTGTCCGATTGCTTCTTCAAGAGTGCGGAACCCAAGTTCGGCCAAGTACTCGCGAACTTCTTGGGCCAAGAACTCGAAGAAGTTAACGATGAATTCAGGCTTGCCCGAGAAACGCTCTCGTAGCTCAGGGTTTTGAGTTGCAACACCTACCGGGCAGGTATCCAAGTGACAGACACGCATCAGGATGCAACCAGAAACCACGAGAGGTGCCGTAGCGAACCCGTACTCTTCCGCACCAAGAAGCGCGCCAATAATGACGTCACGGCCGGTCTTCATCTGACCATCAACTTGCACGACTACCCGGTCGCGCATTCCATTGAGCATCAGGGTTTGCTGGGTCTCGGCTAGTCCGATCTCCCAAGGCGTGCCGGCGTGCTTGAGAGAGTTCAGCGGGCTTGCACCCGTGCCTCCATCGTGACCAGAAACCAGTACGACATCCGCTTTAGCTTTCGCGACGCCGGCCGCAACAGCGCCGATCCCCTTCTGACTCACCAACTTGACGTGAACTCGAGCCGAAGGGTTCGAGCGCTTCAAATCGAAGATTAACTGCTTGAGGTCTTCAATCGAATAAATGTCGTGGTGCGGAGGCGGCGAAATGAGGCCGACACCCGGGGTTCCGTAGCGAGTGCGCGCAATCCACGGATAGACCTTGCTGGCGGGCAACTGACCGCCCTCGCCTGGTTTAGCTCCCTGCGCCATTTTGATCTGGATGTCGTCCGCGTGAGTCAGGTACATGCTCGTGACACCGAAGCGGCCGGACGCGACCTGCTTGATCGCACTGCGGCGAGTGGGGTCAAGCAAGCGGTCAATATCCTCACCACCCTCGCCAGTGTTCGACCGTGCGCCCAGCTGGTTCATCGCGATGGCCAGCGTTTCGTGCGCTTCTTTACTGATCGAGCCGTAGCTCATGGCCCCGGTGCTGAACCGTTTGACAATGCTCGAAACCGACTCGACTTCGTCGATTGGAACCGACGTGCGGCCCTCCATGTTGAACTTAAAAAGTCCGCGCAGAGTCATCAAGTTTTCCGCTTGCTCGTCAACCTTCGACGTGTACTCACGGAATATGTCGTACCGGCGGGTACGGGTTGAGTGCTGGAGCTTGAAGACAGTTTCTGGGTTGAACAAGTGCGGCGGGCCGTCGCGACGCCACTGATACTCTCCCCCGGTGTTGAGTCGCTCGTGAACTGTCGGAGCACGATCTTCGGGATAGGCGGCAGTATGGCGAGCCGCATTCTCCTGTGCGATTACGTCTAGTCCGACTCCGCCAAGAATGCTCTTGGTGCCGGTGAAGTACTGGTCAACGAAGACCTGAGACAGCCCAACAGCCTCAAACGCTTGCGCGCCGGCGTAGGAACTAACAACCGAAATGCCCATCTTGGACATAATCTTCAGGACGCCCTTGCCGAGCGCCGTGATGAGGTTGCGGACGGCCTTCTCTGCCGTGACATCGGTGATCGTGCCATTGCGCACGAGCTCTTCAGCCGTCTCCATCGCAAGATAGGGGTTAATTGCGGATGCACCATAGCCGACCAATAGCGCGACGTGGTGGACCTCGCGCACGTCGCCGGTCTCGACGATCAAACCAACCTTCATGCGGTCGTGCTGCCGGATGAGGTGATGGTGAACGGTCGCCAACATGAGCAGTGACGGAATCGGTGCCAAGTCCTTGTTGGAATCGCGATCTGACAGCACGATGAATTCGGCACCATCGGCGATTGCAGCGTCGGCCTCTTCGCACATCTCTATCAAGCGGGCTTCCATCGCTGACGGGCCGGTGTCAACTCGGTAGAGACCTCGGATCGTTGTCGCAAGACGGCTACCAGGGTGCGGTTCGATGTGCTGAATCTTCGCCAGCTCATCGTTGTCGATGACGGGGAACGGTAGAGCAACCTGCTTTGCGTGATCCGGCGTCGCCGTGAGCAGGTTGCGCTGTGGACCAACGCCCAAACGCATGGAAGTTACGACCGCTTCGCGGATTGAGTCAAGCGGCGGGTTCGTTACCTGCGCGAACTGCTGCGTGAAGTAATCAAAGAGCAAGCGTGGGCGATCGGAAAGAACAGCGATTGGAGTATCTGAACCCATCGCGCCGAGAGGCTCTGCGCCCAGTCGCGACATGGGCTCGATGAGGATTCGCACTTCTTCCTCTGTGTATCCAAAGGTGCGTTGACGTCGCGTCACGGATGCCGGCGTGTGAACGATGTGTTCTCGCTCTGGCAGCTCTTCGAGCGCGATTCGGCCGCTCTCGAGCCATTCGCCCCACGGTCGTGACGCCGCGAGCTCAGCCTTAATCTCGTCGTCTTCGATCAAACGACCGGCTTGAGTGTCAACGAGGAACATCTTGCCTGGACGAAGACGGCCCTTGCGAACGACCTTCGTTGGCTCAACATCAAACACGCCAATTTCGCTGGCGAGAACAACGAGACCGTCATCGGTCACAAGGTAGCGGCCAGGGCGAAGCCCATTGCGGTCAAGGGTGGCACCGACAAGAGAGCCGTCGGTGAAGACCAGGGCAGCCGGGCCATCCCACGGTTCCATGAGCATCGAGTGGTACTCGTAGAACGCACGGCGACGCGGATCAGCATCAACCTGGTTCTCATAGGCCTCAGGAACCATCATCATCATCGCGTGCGGCAGCGGACGGCCGGCAAGGTTGAGAAGCTCAACGACCTCATCAAAGGAAGCAGAGTCGCTCGCCCCTGGTGTGTTGATAGGCAGAATGTCTTTGATTTCGCCAAAGACAGCGGATTCAAGCTGTGACTGGCGGGCGCGCATCCAGTTGCGGTTTCCCTGCACCGTATTGATCTCACCGTTGTGAGCAACCATGCGGAATGGCTGTGCAAGTGGCCATGACGGGAACGTGTTTGTGGAGTACCGCGAGTGTACGAGCGCGAGCTTTGACGCGAAACGCTCATCTGACAGATCCGGGTAAAACGGCTCCAACTGCAGTGTTGTGACCATTCCCTTGTAGGTCATCATTCGACACGACAGCGAAGGAAAGTAGACGTGCAATTCTCGCTCAGCGCGCTTGCGCAGACGATACGTCTGACGATCTAGATGGATTCCACGAAGCGTGCCCTTCAAGTCGACACGCTTCGACCGCAAGAATATTTGCTCAAACGCAGGCATCGCCCCACGGGCAAGAGCTCCGAGCTCATCCGGCTGGATGGGAACATCGCGCCAACCCAGAACCGTCAAGTCCTCTTCTTCGGCGAGTTTCTCGATGCCGTCCTTGACTTCAGAACGGGCAGCGCTATCCACAGGCAAGAATGCGATCCCTACCGCATAGCGCCCATTAGTCGGCAGCTCAAAGTCAACTACTTCACGGAAAAAGGCATCCGGGATCTGCGTCATGATGCCAGCGCCGTCCCCGGTGCCCGCGTCGGAGCCAACTGCGCCGCGGTGTTCTAGGTTGCGCAGCGCTTCAAGCGCGGTCGCGATGATGTCGTGCCCTGGCGTTCCGCGCAGGGTCGCCACCATAGCAAGACCACAAGCGTCTTTCTCATGAGATGGGTCGTACATCCCTACTGCGGCAGGAACAGAACTAAAGCGTTCAAAGGGTGGGGTAACAGCCATGCCGTACCGTCCTCACGTATAACTGGTGCGGAGAGGGACTTCTATGGCCCAGAGAAAATTCAGTGCCGGATTTAGGCCTGAGAGGTGGGTCCGCTTGTGGCGGATGATTTCGTAGCAGTGACAGGAGCGGGCTCCTCGGCAGCGTTGACGACAATGTCATGCTCGGAATATCTTTCATCGGAGTTTACAACACCATCCGCGGTCCAGATGTGACCATCGACGTATGCGCTGGGTTCAACACCTGCGTGCCGCCGCGATTGAACAATGAACAGCACGATTCCGAGTGCAACAGTGATGATCGCGCCCCACACGTTGACGCGCAGACCGAGATACACCTCGCTCGGGTCAATACGAATCGACTCGAACCAAATGCGGCCGACGCCGTACCAAACCATGTAGAGCGCCCAGACTTTGCCCCACTGCAGCCGCACGGGGCCCGTTGCGGTGAATACCGGAACCGAGAGGCCCAACACGTGCTTCTTCACGAATCCATACTGACGTTCCATCGTGAGCAAGAAAACAATACCGATGACGTTCCAGATCATTTCGTAGAGGAACGTGGGGTGGAAGAGCGTGTCTGCAGGAAGCCCGGCCGGAAAAGCGGAGTTTGTCGCCTCGATCTCAAGGCCCCACGGTAGATCGGTCGGCTGACCGAACAGTTCGCGGTTGAAGTAGTTGCCTAGGCGTCCGACGGCCTGAGCGAAAAGCATGCCGGGAGCGAGCGCATCCGCGAAGCTCCAGAACCGGATGCCGGTCTGGCGTGCACCAATATAGGCACCAACGGCACCACCAATTAGCGAACCGAAAATGGCGTTTCCACCGTTCCAGATACGGATGATTTCCCACGGGTCGGCACCCTCGTAGAAGTAATCGCCGGGGTGAGTGAACACGTGATAAAGCCGCGCTCCGACCAAACCAAGGGGTACAGCCCAAATAATGATGTCGAGCACAATGCCAGGTTCAGCACCACGGCTGTTTAGTCGACGCGTCGTAAGCCAGGTCGCTCCGATAATGCCAACCAAGATACAGATCGCGTAGGTGCGGATGAGAATTGCTTGGCTCGGATCGAGCCCGAGACCGCTGAACCATTGTCCAAACGGAATCGTGACTAGCGTCACCCACGACTCGGGCGGACTCGGAATACTGAAGGGCACTAATGACAAAACGGTCACCTTTCTGGACTGCGACTAAGCAAGCGTACCGGTCGAAAGCGCCGCCGCAGTTTCTGCAACCGCGCTCACCCCGCCGCTCGCTAATGCGCTGACAAATACGGAACCGACAATCGCGCCATCGGCATAGCTAAGAACCTCGCGCACCTGATCGGGAGTGGAGATACCCAACCCGACACATGCACTGGTCGAACCGGCATCCCGCAAACGAGCAACAAGCGTCTTCGCGGCACTGTCAACATCTGACCTGGCGCCGGTAATACCCATTGTTGATACTGCGTACACGAAACCTGTGCTTGCCTCGACGGCCCGAACGAGCCGTTCATCGCTCGACGACGGGGCGGCCAAAAATACTCTATCGAGCCCGGTGCGTGTGGAGGCGGCGATCCACTCAGCGGCCTCATCGCTTACGAGGTCGGGAGTGATGATTCCCGCTCCCCCCGCGGCAACCAGCTCATCAGCAAAACGATCAACTCCGAATTGCATGATCGGATTCCAGTAGCTCATAAGGAGCACAGGGGTCGACACACGAGACGTGATCTCCGCAACCGCGGCGAAACCATCCTGCAGTCTGAACCCGTTGGCAAGTGCAGCCTGGGTAGCCCGCTGAATAGCAGGTCCATCCATTACAGGGTCGGAGTATGGCAGACCGAGTTCGATGACATCGACACCGTTCTCGGCGAGAGCAACGGCCGCCTCGATGCTGTCAGCGATCGTCGGATAGCCGACGGGCAAATATCCAATGAGGGCTCCGGAACGATCGCGATTCGCCTTCGCGATAGTGTCTTCGACCGCACTCATTCTTTCTTCTCCGTTGCAGCCTCAGCTGCGTCAAGTAATTCAAAGTATTCGGCAGCAGTTTCCATGTCTTTGTCACCGCGACCGCTAAGGTTCACCAAAATTACCGAATCAGGTCCCAATTGCTTACCCAGCGAAAGCGCGCCTGCCAAAGCGTGCGCAGACTCAATCGCGGGAATGATTCCCTCAGTTCGGCTGAGCAATCGCAGCGCATCCATAGCTTCGGCATCCGTGATCGGCAAATAGTTAGCTCGCCCAATATCTTTCAACCACGAATGCTCGGGTCCGACACCCGGGTAGTCGAGCCCAGCAGAGATTGAGTGCGACTCGATGGTCTGGCCGTCTTCGTCCTGCAGCATGTAACTGCGAGCTCCATGGAGCACTCCAGGGCGGCCGCGCGTAAGCGTTGCTGCGTGGCGTTCGGTGAGGTGTCCATCACCAGCCGCTTCGAAACCGTACAGCTGCACGTCGGCGTCATCGAGGAACGCATGGAAGATTCCCATCGCGTTGCTCCCCCCACCAACACACGCGGCGACAGCGGTAGGCAGTGCACCAGTGAGCTTCAGAACCTGTTCGCGAGCCTCGTCGCCAATGACCTTGTGGAAATCGCGCACCATGACCGGAAACGGGTGCGGACCAGCAACAGTGCCTAGCAAGTAGTGCGTGTCGTCAACATTCGCAACCCAGTCTCGCAATGCATCGTTAATCGCGTCCTTGAGCGTTCTCGAACCCGTTTTTACTGCGATGACTTCGGCACCGAGTAGTCGCATGCGTGCAACGTTCAGCGCCTGACGTTCGGTATCGACCTCGCCCATGTAGACGACGCACGACATTCCAAAGAGTGCCGCTGCCGTTGCGGTTGCTACTCCGTGTTGACCTGCTCCAGTTTCAGCGATGATCCGAGTTTTACCGAGGCGACGGGCAAGCAGCGCTTGACCGAGTACATTATTGATTTTGTGCGAGCCGGTGTGGTTCAAGTCTTCGCGCTTCAGAATGATGCGCGCCCCACCCGCGTGCTCAGCAAATCGAGGAGCCTCAGTGATGATCGAAGGTCGACCGGTGTAGCTGGCGTGGAGCTCTGCGAGTTCCGCAATGAATGACGGATCATTCTTTGCCTCGTTGTAGGCGGCATCGAGCTCGTCGAGGGCTGCGATCAACGACTCAGGAACGAACCGTCCGCCGAATTCACCGAAGTATGGGCCTAATTCATCTCTCAGCATTAGCAGTCCAAAAACTCTTGCAATGTGGCAATGGGGTCGCCCGTGACGAGTGCTTCTCCCACGAGAACCACGTCGGCACCAGCATTACGATAGTGCGCGACATCGGCAGCAGTCTTCACAGCCGACTCTGCGATGCGAATAACGCCGCTGGGTATTTGATCGGCCAATTCACCGAACAAGTTCTGATCGAGCTCAAAGGTGCTCAGGTTGCGAGCGTTGACCCCAACCAAGCTTGCTCCAACATCCAAAGCACGAGTCACCTCGTCAGCAGAGTGCGTCTCGACGAGCGGCGTCATACCAAGCTCAACGATCAAATTGTAGAGCGTGGTAAGCGTCTCTTGATCAAGCGCAGCAACGATAAGCAATACGAGGTCAGCGCCTGCAGCACGGGCCTCAAACACCTGATACGGCTCGGCAATAAAATCCTTGCGCAGCACAGGGATCCGCACGACGGATTTCACCGTGATGAGATCCTCAAGCGATCCACCAAACCGGCGCTGCTCAGTCAAAACACTGATCGCGCTTGCCCCACCGGTTTGATACGACGAAGCAAGAGATGCCGGATCGGTAATCTCAGCAAGTGCACCGCGCGACGGGCTTGAGCGTTTGATCTCGGCAATGATGTGCACGCGTTCACGCGGTGACAGTGCCTCAAGAACGTCGAGAGCCGGAACAGCGTCGAGCGCCGCGCGCTCAACCTCGATCAGGCTGAAGGACTCACGACGAACGGCGGCATCTTCAAGCGCGCCGCCGACTAAATCGGAGAGCACTCTAGCTGTGTGGCTCGGCGGTGAGCTTGTCGCCACCGACGCCATAGCCGAGCCTGCGCAGAACCAGTCCAACAATTAGTCCAACGACGACGAGGCCGGCTGAGGCAAACACAAGCCACGCCACGTTAAACCAGAATGCCAGCGTTCCGATCGTGAATGCGACCAACATAATCACGACAGCGGTCCACGACGCCGGTGAATTGCCGTGGCCGGGGTCAGTATCAGTACTCATCAGGCTCCATTCTTTGCTGATCTAAATTCTAGCGGGAGTAACGCTCACAGAGGTGCCATTCAGCGGGCAGTGGGATCGATTCCTCTACTCTGAGCATCCCATTGGGATGCAGGATCGTCCGCAATCACAGTCGAATCCCGATCGTATTTCTTGGTCGGGACCGGCCAGCGGTGCGCCGTAATAGTGGCAGCAATGCCGATTAGCACGATGAGCGCCCCTGCGCCTATCGCGGGAACAGACCACGGTGTCGACTCCGTCGATGCGACGAGAGCGTGCAACGAATCAGTTCCACTGATCCCCGTAGCTTCACTGATGATTGCGGCGGATGCCACGACGGGATCAGCCAACGCTGACTGCCAGGCGACGACGATGATGATGCCAACGATCGCGGCGACAATGCCGAGCACGCGCCGTACGTTCACGGTAGAAATGCTCAACGCTGCAACCAGCGCAAAGACGGATAGCGCGAGTGCAGCAAGTGAGCCGACGGCATCGCTGCCCAAAGCCTCGACGGTCGACCCATCGTTCAGTTTGAACTTAAACCAGACCTGAGTCCACGACAGCATGAGCAGTGCTGCCATGAGAACAAGCCCACCCAACACCATAAGACGAGGCTTTTTTAGCATCACGAGCTGAGCCTTCTCATTGCGTTCGCCACTGCGACCGCGCGCAATGGCGCCGCCGCCTTGTGTTGGGCCTCTTGATGTTCGGCGACAGGATCAGAATCGGCCACGAGTCCAGCACCGGCCTGAACACGAGCAACCCCATCGACGATCGTCACGGTGCGAATGGCAATCGCCAAATCGGCGTCGCCGGCGAAGTCAAAATAGCCGACTACTCCCCCGTAGACACCGCGTTGCGCGGGCTCAAGTTCATCAATGATCTGAAGGGCGCGAGGCTTCGGCGCCCCCGAGAGCGTGCCGGCGGGGAAGGTTGCGCGAAAAACATCTACCGCAGTTGCTGAAGGCAACAGATCGCCCTCGACAGAGGAGACAAGATGCATGATGTGACTGAAACGCTCAACCTGCATAAATTCAGTAACGGCAACGGTGCCGGGCTTAGACACCTTCAAGAGGTCGTTGCGAGCAAGATCGACAAGCATGAGGTGCTCTGCGCGTTCCTTGGTGTCGGCCAGGAGCTCTTCGGCGAGTTCAAGGTCGTGCTCCGTGTCGATGCCTCGCGGTCGCGAGCCAGCTATCGGATGCATGTGCACGCGCTTCTGTGTCACCTTCACGAGCGCCTCTGGACTCGCGCCGACGATGGAATAAGGGCGACCGTCGACATCCACGAGCGAAAGAAGGTACATATACGGCGAGGGATTGAGCGTACGAAGCACCCGATAGACGTCTAAGGGACTCGCGCTGAGTTCGTGATCAAAACGCTGCGAGATGACAACCTGAAAGACGTCGCCATCTCTGATGAACTCTTTAGAACGCTCGATCGCCTGCGCGTATTGCTCTGGCGTCGACCGTGCCGTTGGTGAAGGATCGATCTCGATATCGACGTCGGCAAGAAATGCCTCGGTCGGTTGTGCAAGCCCGGACTGCAACACATCAAGTCGTGCCTGCGCTTCAGCCCAGATCGTTGGCGAATCGAGGTGTCCGTCATTGAGCGCGGTCGAAATGAGCAACACAGTGCCATTGCGGTGATCGAGTACCACGAGATCTGAGACGAAGCTCAGCGCCTGACTCGGTACTTCGAAATCGGCTGGCGGAGCATCCGGAAGGTTCTCTAATTCTCGAACCGCCTCCCAGCCGATGAAACCGACGAGACCGCCAGTGAGCGGCGGGTGTCCAGCGACGCGCGGTGTCTTCCATCGCTCGTTGAGGTGCGCGAGCGCCTCAAGCGGTGCGTCTGGGCAGTCGTCGCCGAGCACGCGCTCACGGGACAAGCCGTAGTCAATCCACTCCACACTGCCTTCGTGTTGAGTGAGCACGCCAAAGCTCGATACCCCGACGAAAGAAAAACGTGACCAAATGCCGCCCTGGCCGGCAGATTCCAGAAGGAACGAACCAGGTTGTGCGTGTGCAAGCTTGCGGTAAACGCCAACAGGGGTTTCACCATCGGCAAATATTTGGCGGATGACCGGAACAACCCTGTTGCCCGCCGAGACAAGTTGGTCGAACTCTGTGCGCTCGGTCGTACTATTCATCTGAGAAGCCCTGGTGGGGAACGAGCGGGTCAACGTCGAAACACGAGTGGGCGCCCGTGTGACATGCCGGCCCCACTTGCTCGACACCGACGAGCAGTGCGTCACGATCGCAATCAAGCGCTGCGGTTCGCACGTATTGGCGGTGACCACTCGTGTCACCCTTGCGCCATAGTTCTTGACGGCTGCGGCTGTAGAAAGTCACGCGACCCTCGGTTAGCGTGCGGGTGAGCGCTTCGGCGTTCATGTAGCCAAGCATGAGTACCTCCTTGGTTTCCCACTGCTGGATGATCGCGGGAAGTAGACCGTCTGGCCCGAACTGCGCGCGCTCAAGAACATCGCCAATAGATTCGAGTGTAAGTTCGTCGCTCATCGCGTTACCAGTCCTTGACTTCTCAGGGATTCTTTTACTTGCCCGACCGTCAGTTCACGATTGTGAAATACGGATGCCGCCAGCAGTGCGTCTGCGCCGGCCGCGATAGCAGGGGCGAAGTGTTCGAGCGCACCCGCACCGCCACTGGCGATCACGGGCACTGTAGCGAACTCGCTGATTGCGGATACCAGCTCAAGATCGAAACCCTGCTTTGTGCCATCTGCGTCAATGGAATTGACGAGCAGCTCGCCTGCGCCGCGCTCCATTACTTCGCGCGCCCATTCGAGTGCGTCACGATCTGTCTCGGTGCGACCACCGTGAGTTGTGACGATCCAGCCGTCACCGCGACGTTTGATATCGAGGCTGAGAACGAGAACTTGAGCACCAAACCGGTGCGCGATGTCATCAATGAGTTGTGGACGTGCAAGAGCAGCGCTGTTGACACCGACTTTGTCAGCACCGTGCGTCAGCAATTTGGAGACGTCATCCGGCTCTCGCACACCACCGCCGACGGTGAGAGGAATAAAGATCTGTTCCGCAGCTGAGCGCACGACGTTATACATCGTGGCACGACCCTCAACAGTGGCGGTGACATCAAGGAATGTGATTTCGTCTGCGCCCTGCTCGTAGTATCTACGCGCAAGCCCGACAGGATCGCCGGCATCACGGAGATCCTTAAAATTGACGCCCTTAACGACGCGACCGTCGGCAACGTCGAGGCACGGAATCACTCGAACAGCGACAGCCATCGCTAAATCCTCGCAGCGTGGATGGTGCTGACCAGAATGGCTCGCGCGCCTACAGCGTAGAGCTCGTCCATTACGTGGTTGGTGTCTGTTCTGCGCACCATCGAACGAACAGCAACCCACTCGGGGTCTTGCAACGGTGACACCGTTGGGCTCTCAATTCCGGGCGTAACCTTCGTTGCGGCTTCAAGGAGTCGCGCAGGAACGTCATAGTCGATCAGGACGAACTGGCGAGCCACGAGCACGCCCTGCAGGCGACGCTGAAGAGTCGCAGCACCCTCAACTTCACGACCGGAGCTTATGAGCACAGCGGTGGAGTCGAGAATCACCGGACCAAAAATTTCGAGACCCTGAGCGCGAAGAGTCGATCCTGTCGACACAACGTCGGCAACAGCATCCGCAACACCGAGACGGATTGCAGACTCCACCGCACCATCAAGGCTCACGAGTTCGGCTTTGACACCGTTGCGCTCAAGGAAAGCACCAACGAGCCCCGCGTAGCTTGTTGCGACTCGCACGCCGTTAAGGTCTGAGAGCTCGGTGAAGCGCCCCGGTTCGCCAGCAAAGCGGAAGGTGGATGCACCAAAATCGAGACTTGAAATTTCCACTGCTGGCGACAGGGAGTCCAAAAGTAGATCGCGGCCCGTAATGCCGACATCGAGGGCTCCTGAGCCAACATAAGTCGCAATGTCGCGGGGGCGAAGGTAGAAGAATTCAACGCCATTACGTTCGTCACGCACATTGAGCGCGCGAGGATCGCGGCGGCCAACATAGCCAGCCTCGTACAGCATCTCGGAAGCGATGTCGCTCAGTGAACCCTTGTTGGGCACTGCAACTCTTAACATGTCAGCTCTCAGTCAGTTCGCGCGAATATCGGGTGTGTTGGCGTTAGAGATGTCGCCACACGTCCTCGGGAGTGAGCCCCTTGGCGACCATGAGTACTTGGAGGTGATAAATCAGCTGGGAAATCTCTTCTGCGGTTTCTTCATCAGACTGGTATTCGGCCGCCATCCACACTTCGGCAGCCTCCTCAACAATCTTCTTGCCGATCGAGTGCACTCCTGCGTCGAGCAGGGCAACTGATCCTGAGTCGGTGGGACGATCAACCGCTTTGCGGCTCAGTTCAACAAAAAGTGCGTCAAAGTCTTTCACAGGTCAAGGGTACCGCCCCGAAGGACGGTCCCTTGCCGTTTTATTCAACGCTGCGGTGTGGCTAGTTCGTGCCGAGAAGATCGATCACGAAAGTCAAGGTGCGACCAGACAGCTGGTGTCCGCCGCCTGCTGGCCCGTAGGCGAGGTGCGGCGGGCAGATGAGCTGGCGGCGTCCGCCGACCTTCATGCCCGGAATACCTTCTTGCCAACCCGCGATAAGCGCGGAGAGGGGGAAGTTGAGGGACTGGCCGCGGCTCCATGATGAGTCGAACTCTTCACCTGACTCAAAATCTACGCCCAGGTAGTGCACGTCGACGGTTGCCCCGGCAGTTGCTTCGGCTCCGGTTCCTTCTTCAATATCGATAACGACGAGTTCAGTGGGCTCTGGGCCCTCATAGAACTCGACCTCTGGCTTGGTTTTTCCTGAATCGCTCATAGGACTAGTCAACCAGATGCCAGAGTTCCCATTGACTAGTGGCGATGGGCGGTCGCGCGTTCCCGCAACTCCGTCACCCGAAGTGAAGGATCATCCGAGCGATAAACGGATGATCCGGCAACGAACGTATCGGCACCTGCTGCCGCAGCGATCTCAATTGTGTGCTCGTCGACGCCACCGTCAACCTCAAGCCACACATCGAGTCCGCGCTTGTCGACGAGTTCACGAAGTTGGCGCAGCTTCGGCATCGTTTCTTCCATAAAGCTCTGCCCGCCAAACCCGGGCTCCACTGTCATCACCAAGACCTGATCGAACTCCTCAAGCAGTTCAAGATACGGTTCGACTGCCGTCCCCGGCTTGAGCGCAATGCCAGCCCGGCTGCCTTGCGATCGCAACGTGCGCGCAAGCGCGACGGCATCCGCGGCTGCTTCTGCATGGAACGTCACGGCGAAAGCGCCGAGGTCTGCGTAGTCTGGTGCCCACCGTTCCGGATTCTCGATCATGAGGTGAACATCCAACGGAATCTTCGACACCTGCTGGATGCGCTCAGTCATCTGTAGACCAAACGTGAGGTTGGGCACAAAGTGGTTGTCCATGATGTCAACGTGCACGAGATCCGCGTTCGAGATCCGCGAAATGTCACGCTCGAGGTTCACAAAATCTGCGGCGAGAATACTGGGGTTAATGCGCACTGCCATGGTGTGAGCCTATCTAGGAGTCAGCTTTGACGAGCAACTGAATAAACATTGCGTCTGTGCCGTGGCGGTGGGGCCACAATTGCACGTGACTTGCCTCAGGCATATCAAGAACGCCCTTCGAAACTTCACGAAGCACCGCTGGCGTATCCATCTTCGACACGCTGGGAACTTTGCGAAGAACCGAGCCGACGATGGCTTTAGTTTCCGCAGCGTGGGGCGAGCACGTGACGTATGCCAATACCCCTCCAGGTTTCAAGGCATCGAGCGCAGAGTGAAGCAACGCCGTCTGCAACGCACCCAATTGTGCGACATCACCCGGCTGCTTGCGCCAGCGCGCTTCAGGTCGGCGGCGTAAAGCACCAAGTCCTGTACACGGCGCGTCCAGCAGGATCCGGTCAAATTCTCCAGGATGCTCCTGGCCGATCTCGACGCCGTCCTTCTCCCACACTTCGGGTGGGGAATCAAAAACGGCCAGCGCGTTCCGCACAAGCTTTGCCCGGGCAGGAATAAGTTCATTGGCGGTGAGAGTCGCGCCCCCGATGAGAGCTTCAGCAGCGAGCAAGGCAGCCTTACCGCCCGGCCCCGCGCACATATCTAGCCAGGACTCCCCCGAAACGATGGGTCGAGCTCTGCTCAACGCCAGCGCCGCCAACTGCGATCCTTCATCTTGAACCCGCGCTCGGCCTGACGCAATCGCAGCGTTCTTTCCCGGATCACCCTCACGCAGAGTGCCACCTACAGGCGAATACTCGGCAACGGTCACACCGATATCGTCTGCATCTGCAAAGCCCGGAAGTGCGGCGACCGAGACCCGTGCCGGCACATTGTCTGCCGCAAGAAGACCCTCGAGTTCGTCCTCTCGGCCTTCAGCGACGAGTACTTGTCTGAACGCTCGTGTCACCCACATCGGATGCGCGTACGCCAGCGCAAGCGCTTCTTCGCCCGACCCGGCCGCGCCAACGATGCGCTCACGCCAAGTGTCAGCATCATGCTGAGTAATCGCACGCAAGACGGCGTTCACAAAGCCAACTGCAGATCGCGTTCCGATGGTCTTCGCTAGCCGGACAGATTCGTCGACCGCTGCATGCGATGGGACACGCATCGACAACAACTGGTGTGTTGCCAAGCGCAGGACGTCGAGCACGGGAGGATCAATTTTCGAGACCGGGCGGCCAGCTGCCTGAGCGATCACTGCGTCGTAGTAGCCCTGCATCCGCAGAGTGCCATACGTGAGCTCGGTAGCGAGCCCCGCGTCAGCGGGCGACAGCTTTGCACGCTCAAGATGCACGGGCAGAAGAAGATTGGCATACGCGTCTGACTCGCGCACCGCCATGATTACGTCGAGCGCGACTCGACGGGCTGACTGTGCGTAGCTCACGAAGCCACCACCTCTGATTCTGAATTCAGGCCGCGCCACCAGGCTGCGGCATCCATTGCTTTACGTCCTTCGGGATGGACCCTGAGGAGTTCGATCGGTTCTGATGCTGTGCCGACAAATACTTTCTTGTCGATGAATTCGATGTGACCCGCTGGCAGAGCAGGCGTCTCACGAGCGATTGCCGCCTCTAAGACTTTCAGCCGTTTGCCGTCAACCAGTGTTGACGCGCCCGGCTCTGGGGTGACGCCCCGGATCTGATCGTGGACTGCCTGTGCCGGCTGCGCCCAACCAATGCGGCCGTCCTCCAGAGACAGTTTTGGGGCCAATGTAACCTCACCCGTCTGCGGAACGGCATGAGCGCTGCCATCGGCGAGCGAATCGACAACGCGCGTGAGCAAGGCTGCGCCCGTACGTGACAGCTGGTTAAGCAGGGCGCCAGCGTTCTGCTGCGCGCCGATTGGTTCGGTCATCGTCGCGAAAACATCGCCTGCGTCAAGTTGCTCCACGAGCCTAAACACTGTCGCTCCAGCGACCGTGTCTCCGGCCATGATCGCCCGCTGAACTGGAGCAGCGCCGCGCCACTGTGGCAAAAGGGAGAAGTGCAGATTGATCCAGCCCAATCGAGGAACGGCGAGAACGTTCTTCGGAACTAGGCCGCCATACGCAACGATCACTCCGAGATCAACGTCGAGATCGGCGATTGCGTCGGCGGCTGTCGCATCGAGACGATTCGCGCGAATAACGTGAACGCCCGCTTCCTCAGCCCGAGCTGCCACGGGAGTCGGAGTCATTACGCGACGACGGCCCTGAGCAGAATCGGTGCGAGTGAGTACCCCCACGACATCATGGTCAGTCCCGAGCAGAGCATCGAGACTGGGAACCGCAACCCCAGGGCTGCCAGCAAAAAGAAGACGCAATGAAGTCATCCACCAATTCTCTCGTGAAATAGCAAGCACGCGCACACAGGTCGGTTATAGATCGACAAAGGGCTCAAGATCGTCGAGGTGTACTCGTAAGCCGGGCGGCGGCTGGCTCGTTCTCGGCATGCCTGGTTTGCGATTGCTGCGCGACACAGTCGTAGCCGCGACCACGAGTGCCTTGAGCTGTTCAGCAACGGCTGGGCCAGCTTTGTAGTCGAAGCGGATGATCGTGCGCACGACCCCGTCTGGAAGATCTACTGGACCCAAAACGTCGAGTGGTTCGACCGGCAGTTTCTCGATTGCGTCGGTAACGAGCTCGACTTTGCCGGTAAGGGTTGCGACACGGATGGCCGGCGGAAACCTCAACTCCCTGCGGTCGGAAAGCTCGGCACTGGCAAAATCTTCTTGACGCCAGGTGACGAGCGCGGTTGCTAGTGAGCCGCCAACCCCGACGACGACCGCTGGGGCGCCGTCTGCGGCCAGGGCAATGGCATTCGACCACCAGCGGAGACAGTCCTCAGACACCCTCAAGCTTTCTCGCGCGAGCATCCCTGCACCATCGAGGAGAAGCACAGAACGGTAGCCTCCCTCAGCGACCGGTTCGGCGCCCCGAGTTGCAATCACGAGTGACGGCTCCGACGAGACCGTCAGAACCTGATGATCGCCGTCAGCCACAATTACGCGATAGCCAGGGAATGCTCGACCCAGCTCGTCTGCGGTTCGAGCACTGCCCGAGCCGACCATGCGAAGGCGTGTTCCGTCACATTCACGGCAGCGCCACTTCACTGCCAATGCTCCGCACCACACACAGCTTGGGGTCGCGGAAGCGGAATGTTGCGCCAGCGGTCCGGCACAGGTTGTACATCGTGCCGACTGTGCACAATCCGCGCAGGCGAGTCGTGGCGCGTAGCCAGGCCGCGCGACCTGCACAAGAACTGGTCCTTCATCGAGGCCAGCACGTGCCGCTTTCCACGCCGCTGTCGGGATGCGGGCTATCGCGGCGAGTCGATCCTGACTGACCTGATTCGCTGACGGAATGACCTTCGGCGGTCGAATTCCTCCCGGACTCATCGATGCGAGCCAGCCGACTTCCACCAGTCGTTGCACTTCGGTGCTGCGGGAATGGCTCAAGAACACGAGGGCACACTGTTGCTGCTCCTGGCGGAGTAGTGCTGCGTCGCGAGTGTGGATGTATGGCGAGAGGTTTTCGCTATAGAGGGAGTCTCCGTCGTCCCACACCGCAATCAGGCCCAAATTTGTCGCTGGGGCGTACACCGCCGAGCGGTTGCCGATGATTACGTAAGGCGTGTCCTCGTGGGTTCTCAAGAAGTTTCCGTAGCGGCGTTGCACGCTTTGGCGCGCATCGAGGCGCAGCACTCTGTCTTCCGGGATCAGCGCGGCTACAGCGGATTCAAGTTGTTCCTGATCACGAAAATCGGGAGTCGCGAGAATTGTTGTCGAACCACGAGCGAGAGTTTGAGCAGCCAACTCCGCCATAGTGACGGCCCAACGGCCTACCCAGGTGCCAGGCGAAACTTCGACAACACCGGTTGGCGCAGACAGCGCCGCCCTCCTGTTTCCTGACAGGAGCGTCGTGATGGAGTCAGCATCGAAGTACGTAACTGGCAGCACATCGCCGGAGTGTGCGAACGGCACTGTTGCCGGATCGGGAAGCGATTTTTCGGCGCGCGCGTGACGTTTCGGGATTCCGAGCCGCAGCACGTCGGCGGTGTTGCCCGCCGCTCGATCTGCCGCAGCGCGAGCGAGCGTCCACACCTCCGGCGCCAAGACGGGAAACGGCGAAATGACAGAGTCGAGCTCGCTCAGTTTGCCGGAGTAGCCCACCGTGTCAGTGAGCTCAACAATCCAGCCCTCGACCAATCGACCAAGAGTCTTGAGCGGAGCCTTGACTCGAACGCCAGCGCGAGCTTCTTCCCGAAGCTTCTCGGGAATCGTGTAGTCGAAAAGCCTGTCGAGTTGCGGCAGCGGAGAGTCAATGAGCACCCGAGCGATGGATGCTTCACTCATCTCTAGAGCCCGGCGGCCCTGCGAAGAGCGTCAACGCGGTCAAGTCGCTCCCACGTGAACTCGGGGAGTTCACGGCCGAAGTGACCGTAGGTTGCCGTCTTCGCGTAGATGGGACGCAAGAGATCAAGATCACGGATGATCGCGCCTGGACGCAAGTCGAACACGTCATGAATCGCGCCGAGAATTGCTTCATCGGACACGTGCCCTGTTCCGAACGTCTCTACGTAGAGGCTTACGGGAGTGGCACGGCCAATCGCGTACGCGATCTGAACTTCGAGTCGATCAGCGAGCCCCGCAGCGACGGCGTTTTTTGCGACCCAACGCATTGCGTAGGTCGCGGATCGGTCGACCTTCGATGGGTCTTTTCCGCTGAAGGCTCCCCCGCCGTGACGAGAAGCTCCACCGTACGTGTCGACGATAACCTTGCGACCGGTCACGCCAGCGTCGCCCTGAGGCCCGCCGATCTCGAAACGGCCACTCGGGTTCACAATCGCCTGCAAGTGCGACAGATCGAGGCCTGAGCTTTCAGCGATCGGGCGAACGACGAGCTCTTCGATCTCCGACCGCAACTGTGCGGTTGAAATGTGGGGCGAATGTTGAGTCGAGAGCACAACGGTCTCGATGCTGCGCGGAATGGACCCCTCGTAGCCGACAGTCACCTGCGTCTTGCCATCCGGGCGTAGGTAGTCAACGAGTCCGAGCTTACGAACCTCTGCGAGACGCTCAGCCATACGGTGCGCGAACCACACAGGTGCCGGCATGAGCTGCGGGGTTTCCTTGGTCGCATAGCCGAACATGACGCCTTGATCGCCGGCACCGAGAACGTCGAGCTCATCGTTCGAGTGTCCCTCGCGGGTTTCCAGCGCAACGTCAACGCCCTGCGCAATATCGGGAGACTGTGCCCCAATCGAAACGGAAACGCCACACGAGCGGCCGTCGAAACCAACAGCGGACGAGTTGTAGCCGATCTCCGAAATGCGGTTGCGGACTATGGCCGGAATATCGGCATAACCGGTCGTCGTAACCTCACCCGCAACATGAACAAGGCCAGTCGTGACGAGGGTCTCCACCGCGACGCGAGCATGGGGATCTTCCTCAAGCAACGCGTCCAAGATGCTGTCACTGATCTGATCGCAAATCTTGTCCGGGTGTCCCTCGGTAACGGACTCCGAGGTGAAGGTGCGCAGGGGCGAAGTCATAAGCCGTCTCAGGTTGTGATGAATGGATGTCAGCGGGCTGCGAACACAAGGTCCAGAATGCGGTGGGCCACCGACAACTTGCTTCCGCTTGCCTCGCCCACTCTATCGCCGCCGCTGTTGATCACGAGGACCGTATTACGGTCTGAGGCGAAGCCTTCTGTCCACCCCACACGATTGATTACGAGAAAATCGCAGCCCTTGCGGGAAACTTTTGCTTGTCCAAGTTTCAGCAGAGCGTCATCGTCTGGTTCGGTCTCTGCCGCAAAACCAACGATCACTTGATCGCGCGAGCGGTGCGTGGACAGTCCACGCAAAATGTCTGGATTCTCTTCTAGCCGCAGTTTGAGAGTTCTCGAATCACTGCGCTTCTTGATCTTGTTTTGAGAGGTCTCTGTCGGTCGGTAGTCGGCAACGGCTGCGGCCATCACAATAAGATCCGCATTTGTCGCCTCTGCATCGACGGCAGCCTGCAGTTCGAGAGCAGTACCGACCTCGATGAGGCGAACCCCCGCAGGGGGTGCCACTTCAAGGTTCGCTCCGATCAGAGTGACGGATGCTCCGCGAGCCGCTGCCGCAGTAGCCAACGCAACACCCTGCTTGCCACTCGAGCGATTGCCGATGAACCGCACAGGATCGAGAGGCTCTCGCGTGCCGCCAGCGGTGACAAGCACCGTGCGGTCGGCGAGATCGCGACTGGCTGCCACAGCAACGAGTGCGGCGGCAACAATGTCGCTGGGTTCCGACATCCGACCGGGCCCGCTGTCTGTGCCGGTCAATTGGCCAATCTCTGGCCCCACAATGTGAATGCCTCGTGACCGAAGCGTCTCGATATTGGCCACTGTTGCCGGGTTGTGCCACATTTCGGTGTGCATCGCTGGCGCAATAACAATCGGGGCCGTGCTGGCCAGAATTGTGTTGCCCAAAAAGTCACTGGCCTGGCCGGTAGCGATCTTGGCAATCGTGTGTGCTGTTGCGGGAGCAATCACGATGAGATCCGCAGCCTGGCCGACCGCTACGTGACGTACTTCGTCTACACCCTCATAGAGGTCGGTGTTGACGGGGTTCCTGCTGATTGCTTCAAGCGTAGGCAGACCGATAAAGCGGAGAGCGTTGCTTGTGGCCACGACGTGAACATCGTGGCCGGCAAGAACGAGCTCGCGCACAACGGAAACTGCCTTATAGGCAGCAATTCCGCCAGATATTCCGACGACAACGTTGAGCGCGGTCACGGAAGGAAGTTCTATTCGCCGCTGAGTCGCTTGAGCTCGAGCTTGTTTTCGTTGATCTCGCGAAGAGCAACCGAGAGAGGCTTGTCTTCGATCGTTGAGTCAACGAGCGGTCCGACGTTGTCGAACAGGCTTCCCTCGTGGAGGTCGGCGTAGTAGTCGTTGATCTGACGTGCACGCTTCGAAGCGAAGATTACGAGCTGGTACTTAGAATCTACCTTCGACAGCAGTTCGTCGATGGGGGGATCAATGATGCCCGAGTTCTTGTCAACCATTGGAGTGCTCCTTGGAGTCGGAAGTGGTCGCGCCAATGGGCGCATCCATCAATTCTACGACTTCTTGAGCCGCTTGGCTTACTTCTGTGTTCACGACTTTGACATCGAACTCTTCTTGAGCCGCCAATTCGACCTTCGCGGTCTCTAATCTGCGGGCCTGCTCGGCGGCATCTTCGGTGCCACGACCGATCAGTCGACGCACCAATTCTTCCCACGTTGGGGGCAACAGGAACACCAACAGGGCCTCAGGCATTACCTTGCGAACGGAGCGGGCACCCTGCAGGTCGATCTCTAGCAGAACTCGCTTTCCCTCAGCGAGAGCTCTGTCGATCGGTGGGCGTGGCGTGCCATAACGGTAGGAGTTGTGTACAACAGCCCACTCCAGGAGTTCACTGTCCGCGATCATTTCATCGAACTTCTCATCGCTGACAAAGTAGTAGTGCACGCCGTTGATCTCCCCCGGCCGCGGCTTTCGGGTCGTCGCCGAAACACTCAACAAGACATCCGGATGATTCTCACGAATGTGACTCGAGACGGTGCCCTTTCCCACCGCGGTTGGGCCAGCCAAGACAACAAGACGTGTTGGTTCTGGACCCTGACGTTCAGCGAGATACGCGGCAAGTCGCTCGCGTTGCTTCAGTCCAAGTCCACCAACGCGCTTGCGTTCCGCAATCGCGAGGTCGTTCATGATTGTTTCTACTCGCGTCGGCCCCAACGAGGGCACACTGAGCAGAAGCTCGCGCACCAACAGTCGTGCCTCAGGACTGTCAGGTGTCGACCACGCAGCTCGCGCAACGTTCAGTGCCGTCCGTGCTCGTTCGGCGACCTCACGTTTGACGGACGCACGCGCCCGGCGTGCAGCGATCGCAGCCCTGGACGCGGCGGCACGATCGACCTCTGGTGGCGCTGGACGTGGACCCATCAGCGAACCTGCTCTCGAAGTTGAGATCGCAACGAACGCAACTCTGAAGGAATCTGACTCGAGCCTTCTTGCAGTACGCTGCGCGATACCGTGACGATCGTATTAGCGACGGCAGCGCCGTACAGTTCTCTGGCTTGTTCAACTTGTGCACCCTGAGCACCGAATCCGGGTGCCAAAATGGGCACGTCAATGAGTTCATCAGCACGCATGCCGTAATCCGCGACATTCACCGTCGCGCCGATTACAACACCGAATGACCCGAGGCCACTCTCTGTATTCAGAGCGTGGACGTCTCGAACAACGCTCGCAGCGACAGTTGAGCCCTCGTGTTCGCCGTCAACGATACGAGCGGACTGGATGCTGTACGCGGAAGCATTTGAGGTAGCGGCAAGAACGAAGATTCCCTTGCCCGCTGACCTCGCGAGGTCGAATGGTCCCGAGAGTTCCGAGACTCCCTGATAAGCAACAACTGTCATCGCATCAGCTTCGAGAGGCGAACCAGGAGTGAGCCACGCTTCGCCGTACGCATCAACCGACGACGAAAGATCGCCGCGCTTCACATCCGCGATGACGAGCAGTCCGGCCGATCGCGCCAGAGCGAAAGACTCCTCGAGCACCGCATAGCCGGCGGAACCGAAGCGCTCGAAGAACGCAATCTGCGGCTTGATCATGCCAACATTGCCCGCTGCGGCATCCACCGCGCGCAAGGCGAACTCGCGAACGCCGTGAGCATCGTTGGAAAGGCCCCAACTTTCCAGAAGAAAAGGATGCGGATCAATGCCCATACAGACACCGCCGAATTCCTCGAAGGTGGCGGTAAGGCGGTTCGCGAAACTAGGCATTGGTGGCTACCTTTTCGAGTTCGGCGGCACGATCGAGCGCGTAGTCCTGCAGGGAGCGAACGTCGAAGCCATCACGAATTGCTTCAAACGAGGCGACTGCGGCCGAGAGCTGCGCGATCGTGGTGAAGATGGGTTTGTCTGCCGCGACAGTTGCGGTGCGAATTTCGTAGCCGTCCGCTCGGGCGCTTCGTCCGCTTGGAGTGTTGATCACAACATCCACGTCGCCATTGTTGATGAGTTCGACGATAGACGGCTCTTCAGCATTGATTTCTTGCCCCATGAAGTACTTGCGCACAACCTGAGCTTCGATACCATTTCGGGCCAGAATCTCGGCCGTTCCCTCAGTCGCCAGGATCGTAAATCCGAGTTGGCTGAGCCGCAGTACCGGGAGGATTACCGCACGCTTGTCACGGTCCGCGACCGAAACGAACACCGTTCCGCTATCCGGCAAGCCGCCGTAGGCCGCTTCCTGGCTCTTAGCGAAAGCCTTCGGGAAGTTTGAGTCGATGCCCATGACTTCGCCCGTTGACCGCATCTCCGGGCCGAGGACCGAGTCAACAACGTTGCCCTCAACGGTGCGGAATCGTTTGAACGGAAGCACCGCCTCTTTCACCGAGACAGGCGACGTTGCCGGCACCTGCGAGCCATCGAGTGCTGGCAGCAGACCACTATCGACGAGTGCGCGGATGCTTGAACCCGCCATGACCAGCGCTGCCGCCTTCGCAAGCGGAATGCCCAGCGCCTTCGAGACAAAGGGAACCGTGCGACTCGCGCGAGGGTTCGCCTCAAGCACGTAAAGGATGCCCTGGCCGATGGCGAATTGCACGTTGATGAGCCCTCGCACGCCAACACCCTCGGCGATGGCCAGTGTGGCCTCGCGAACACGTCTGAGCACATCGCGCCCCAACGTTACGGACGGCAGAGTGCAGGCCGAGTCACCGGAATGAATGCCCGCTTCTTCAATGTGCTCCATGATTCCGCCGACATAAAGCTCGTTGCCGTCGTAGATCGCATCGATATCGATCTCGATTGCATCGTCAAGGAACCGATCCACCAGCAAAGGCGAACTCTTCGAGATGACTACGAGTCCGCGGACGCGCTCGAAGTAGTCGGCAAGCGCGTCGGTGTCGTACACAATTTCCATGCCGCGACCGCCGAGAACGTGGGAAGGGCGCACTAGAACGGGGTATCCAATTTCCTCGGCAATGGTGATCGCTTCAGCTTGGTTCGTTGCGGTGCCGTTTTTCGGAGCAAGAAGTCCAGCATTGTCCAGAATTGCGGAGAACAATCCCCGCTCTTCTGCGAGATCAATCGCCTCGGGCGTCGTTCCCAATATCGGGATGCCCGCATCCTTGAGGCCCTGCGCTAGACCAAGAGCCGTCTGACCGCCCAGCTGCACGATGACACCCATGAGTTCACCGCTCTGGCTCTCCGCATGGATGATCTCGAGTACGTCTTCAAGGGTGAGGGGCTCAAAGTAGAGCCGATCACTCGTGTCGTAATCGGTGGAGACCGTCTCGGGGTTGCAGTTGATCATGATCGTCTCGAAGCCAGCATCCGACAGTGCGAAGGATGCGTGGACGCACGAATAGTCGAATTCAATGCCCTGCCCGATACGGTTCGGACCGGAGCCCAGGATGACGACCTTGCGCTTGTCGCTCGGCGCAACTTCCGTCTCGGTGTCGTAGCTCGAGTAGTGGTACGGCGTGAGTGCGGGAAACTCCCCCGCACACGTGTCGACGGTCTTGAATACTGGGCGAACGTTGAGCCCCCAGCGGATGTCGCGGACTTCAGCTTCGGTAAGGCCGCGAAGATCCGCAATCTGAATGTCACTAAATCCGTGGTTCTTGGCGTAGTTGAGCAGATCGACCGTCAATTCGGGAGCTGCGGCAATGTCTGCTGCTACTTCGTTGATTAGGGCAATTTGGTCGACGAACCAGGGGTCGATCTTGGTTGCCTCGAAGACTTCCTCGGTGGTCGCTCCCGCCCGCATGGCCTGCTGAACCGTGATGATGCGGCCGTCGGTCGCGATTGACGACAGGGCAAGCAGCTCAGCCTTGTCTCCGACTTCACCGTTCCAATGGAAGCTAGAGTCACGCTTTTCGAGGGACCGCAGTGCTTTCTGCAGCGCGGTCGAATAGTTGCGGCCAATCGCCATTGCCTCGCCGACCGACTTCATGGTTGTGGTCAATCGGGTGTCTGCTGCGGGAAACTTCTCGAACGCGAAGCGCGGAACTTTCACGACGACGTAGTCGAGGGTTGGCTCAAAGCTCGCTGGCGTCACCTTCGTGATGTCGTTCGGAATCTCGTCAAGACGGTACCCGATCGCGAGCTTGGCCGCGATCTTGGCAATCGGAAAGCCGGTCGCCTTCGAAGCCAGCGCGCTCGATCGCGACACGCGAGGGTTCATCTCGATGACGATGACGCGGCCATCGGCGGGGTCGATGGCGAACTGGATGTTACACCCACCGGTGTCAACGCCCACAGCGCGGATGATGTCGATTCCGATATCGCGCAGGTTCTGGTATTCGCGGTCGGTGAGCGTGAGCGCCGGAGCAACCGTGATCGAGTCACCAGTGTGGACTCCAACGGGGTCAACATTCTCAATCGAACACACGACAACAGTGTTATCGGCTGTGTCGCGCATGAGCTCAAGCTCGTACTCTTTCCAACCCAGGATGCTCTCCTCGAGCAGCACCGAAGTGGTCGGGCTCTGGTGCAGGCCATCGGTGACCATACGCACGAGTTCCTCGCGGGAGTATGCGAAGCCAGAACCGAGTCCACCCATCGTGAACGAGGGACGGATCACGAGCGGGTACCCGAGATCCTCAGCAAAGTCGACCGCCTCAGCAACAGTGGTTGCGATGTGCGACTTCGCGACATCTGCACCACAATCAAGCACGAGTTGCTTGAAAATTTGGCGATCCTCGCCCTTGTTGATCGCTTCGAGGTTGGCACCGATCAGTTCGACGTTGTACTTCTCGAGAATGCCATGAGCGTCGAGCTCAATGGCAGCGTTGAGTGCCGTCTGGCCACCGAGCGTCGGAAGCAGAGCATCCGGACGCTCCTTGGCGATGATCGACTCGATGACTTGCCACGTGATGGGCTCGATATACGTCGCATCGGCGAAGTCGGGATCCGTCATGATCGTCGCCGGGTTCGAGTTCACGAGGATGACACGGATGCCCTCCTCGCGCAGCACGCGGCAGGCCTGCGTTCCCGAATAGTCAAACTCTGCGGCCTGACCAATAACGATGGGGCCGGAACCGATAACCAGTACCGACGAAATGTCTTCTCTCTTGGGCATTACTTGCTGTCCTTTGCGTTCTCGAGAACAAGGTCGCGGAACCTGTCGAAAAGATAATTGGCATCGTGGGGGCCAGAGGCGGCCTCGGGGTGGTACTGAACCGAGAATGCGGGGATGTCGAGCGCACGCAAACCTTCAACCACATTGTCATTGAGGTTGACGTGACTGACCTCTACGCGACCAAATCCCGCGGGCGACAGGCTGATCTCCCCCACCGGCGCATCGACAGCGAATCCGTGGTTGTGTGACGTGATCTCGGTGCGCAAGGTCTTCACGTCGATGACCGGCTGGTTGATGCCACGGTGGCCGAAGGGCAACTTGTAGGTGCCATAGCCAAGCGCGCGGCCCAACAGCTGGTTGCCGAAGCAGATTCCAAAGAACGGCAAGCCCTTCTTGAGTACCTCGGTGAGTAGCGCGACGTGAGCGTCGGATGCGGAAGGGTCTCCCGGTCCGTTCGAGTAAAAGACCGCGACGGGGTCGATAGCGAGCACGTCGTCGAAAGATACGGTCTGAGGCAACACGTGCACCTCAAAGCCGCGCTCTGCCAAGTAGTTGAGCGTCGATGTCTTCACACCAAGGTCGAGAACCGCGAGTCGGCCAATGCTGTTGCCGATGGCGTCGACTA
>Ga0307486_1000780_pt1 | contig 26978 bp, 24 predicted proteins | sample CBIW02metaG_FD_203663 | JGI IMG/M metagenome (GOLD analysis project Ga0307486, IMG submission 203663) | Sea-ice brine microbial communities from Beaufort Sea near Barrow, Alaska, United States - CBIW 0.2 | ecosystem: Environmental > Aquatic > Marine > Coastal | place: USA: Alaska | collected...
TCCCTATAACTGCCGCAGTAATACACAGGCCATAGACAAGGATTGAAGCCCAATTTTTTTTTGTCAGAATAGGTTCATCCGGGTTTCGGGGTTGCTGCTTCATTATATCTTTTTCACCTTTGCCCATTCCCAGGGCCAGTGCCGGGAAAATATCGGTTACCAAATTGAGAAACAGAATTTGCAGGGGAAGGAGAGGCAAAGGCAAATTGGAAAGGGAAGCACCTGCAACCGCTATAATTTCAGCAAGATTACAGGATAAAAGATATATTACAAACTGGCGAATATTCCCGAAGATGTTCCTTCCCTGCCGAATTGCCAGCTCTGTAGAGGTAAACTTATCGTCCATAAGAATGACATCGGCTACTTCTTTTGCGGCTTCTGTCCCGCGAATCCCCATAGCTATTCCAATATCGGCCTTTTTTAAAGCGGGCGCATCATTAACCCCATCTCCAAGCATTCCCACAATAACGTTGTGATTCTGGTAAAAATCTATCAGATCCAGTTTTTGCCTGGGGATCATTCTGGCAAAAATGGCTGCTTTTAGAATTTTGTCGTCTTCCTCCTCGCTTAAATTTTCCATATCCGCGAGCTCATTGCCCTTGATAACACTTTCAGATGTACTGTTTGGCTCCAGCAATCCTATTTCTTCCCCTATTTTTCTTGCAGTCCCGGGATGATCTCCGGTAATCATGATCACCCTTATTCCCGCATTTTTATAAGTTTGGATTGCTTCCTTAACATCTTCTCTTGGAGGATCCAAAAATCCCATAATTCCTATAAATACAAGTTCCTGTACTAGGTTGTCTTTATCAGGTTCACTATTGGATTCCCGGTATGCAAAAGCCAGGACCCGCAAACCTTCTGAAGCAGTTTTATCTGATAGTTCCTGCCATTTTTCCTTTTCTTTCATCGGTTTTATTCCTTCTTGGGTTAAAATGGAATCACAGGATTCAATAACTGATTCAAAAGCTCCCTTGACGAATACATAATATTTGTCTTTATTTTTGTTCAGGGTAGCCATTATTTTACGCTCTGCATCAAAGGGCAATTCCAATACTTCCGAATATTGACCCCTGATCTCATTGAAGTTGAAACCTACTTTCTCAGCGAAGTCCATCAACGCAATTTCCATGGCATCGCCGGTCTTTTTTTCCGCATCTGGATCTATATTATTGCATAAAACCCCAACCTCAACTATCCTGCTAAATACCTCATCTTTTTTAAAGGAATCTGGATCGTCAAAATCTTTTGAATTGTATTCCTTATTGTGAAACACCAGCTTGTGGACCGCCATTTTATTTTCGGTAAGGGTCCCTGTCTTATCGGTACAAATAATGCCAGTTTCTCCCAGGGTTTGCACGGCTTCGAGTTTTTTGATAATTACCTTTTGCTTTGAAAGCCTCACCATTCCCCTTGCCAATGCAATAGTTGCAACAATTGGCAAACCCTCGGGAATAGCCGCCACGGCCAGCGCAATTCCGGTTTCAATCATTAACAACATATCTTTTCCCTGAAAATACCCACTTATGGCTATTATTACCGCCAGGATAATTGTTAACCAGATAAGCTTTTGGCTCAATTTATTTAATTTTTTTTCCAGAGGAGTTCCCTCTTTTCTGGCTTCCTGGGTCATGGTGCTTATTTGCCCGATATGGGTTTTATCTCCGGTTGCGGTGACCACAGCCTTAGCCGTTCCCCTTTCAACGATAGTTCCTTTAAAAACCATATTGTTTTGTTCTACCAAAGATGTTTCTGAAGGCAATTTCTCCAGCTTTTTTTCAACCTGATTGCTTTCTCCCGTGAGCACGGCCTCTTTTAATGCCAGATCCTGATTTTCGATAAGGCGGGCATCTGCAGGGATCACATCACCGGCTTCGATCAGAATAACATCGCCGGGCACTAAAAAACGCGATTTTAGATCTTTTGGATTGCCATCACGCAAAACATAGGCGACAGTTTGGGCTATTTTTTGCAGTGCTTCTACCGATCGCAGAGCCTGCCATTCCATGAAAAATCCAATCAAAGCAGTAATTACAATAACAATAAGAACGGCAAAACCTTCTACCCACTCATTAAAGAGAAATGCCAATCCCATGGCACCTGCCAAAATATAAATAATGGGATCCAGGAGTTGTTCCAAAAATATTTTCCAAATGCTTTTTGGCTTTTTTCGTTTGAGGGTGTTTTCCCCAAAATTTTTTATGCGTTTTTTAGCTTCCGCCGAAGTTAAACCGCTGTTGGCATCAGTGTCCAGGTGAGTGATAACATCCTTTACAGATTTGGCATGAGGATCTTTCAGCATTTCCATATTTGAAACTTTTACATCCGCAAAATTTCTTCAATGCAGAATTTATAAGCCTTAATACTAATTAGTTTGAATAGTTTAGAGCTTAAAATTAAATTCGACAACAAAAAAAATTCAACTTTTTTAACAATCTAATTTACAAAGGGGCATCGTTTTTTTTACTGATATTTATCATTGTATTGAATTCCTTTCTGAAGAATTTGTGGTTGTTTTTTAGAATTTATTGGAGGTATAAGTTGTTATAGAATACAACTTGAAAAAAGTTTTATAAATAAAGAAACAGGCAAGCTTTAAGCCTACCTGTTTCTTGCGAAGAAATTAATTTTATTCTCCATTAAGGAAATTTTTAATTTTCCCATTACTGCTAAAAGGGAAATTAGATTCTCCTAAAAAAATATTTCTAATTTCTTCGTTGTGGTTAATTACTGATCTTAAACAGTAAATAACCCAAAATTATAGAAGGAAGCAGAGTACCCAAAAGGCATCTCTGCTTCCCGGAGATATTAAATGCTGTCAGATTACTAATCACGTTAATTAAAAAGTGACACGGGAAACACCCGGCAATAAGACTGCCTAAATATCTCTTTCCATATTTCCAACTAATTAAAAGAACATTTTAATAACACTAATTTACTTTATGTACAACTCAAAAAAAATGATAAATATCAATTTTGAAAAAAAATATTTTTAATTAAGTTTGAGGTTTTAAGCCTTAATAACATACTCTATTTGTTGTTTTTATCGCCACCAAGACACCAAAAGCATCAAGGATCACAATGGTTTTCATTTAACCTTGAGTTTCTTTCGAACTTTTGGAAAGGCCATTTAATCATAATAGCCAGACAAAAAGAAGTTGTTTCCCATTTTCTGAAATAGGATCTATTTTTAGTTTGTTTGAATTCATTTTTACTTTTTCTTTTAACTCTAAGTACTTCAGACTTGAGGCACTTTAAATACTCATTATCAGGCATAACTTTTTTTCCCTGCAGCTTCGGCTTTATTGATATTTTCAATCCCTTTTAGAAGCGCGTCCGGGTTAAATGAAATGCTGTCTATTCCCGCTTTGACCAAAAAAGCGGCAAAATCCGGAAAATCACTGGGGGCCTGGCCGCACAAACCTATTTTCTTTTTTGCTTTATTGGCATTTTCAATAGCAAGGGAGATCATTTTTTTTGAGGCAGGGTCATTTTCGTCAAAAATTTCTGCCATCAGTTCAGAATCCCGGTCTATTCCCAGGGTAAGCTGGGTAAGATCGTTTGAGCCTATTGAAAATCCGTCAAAAATTTCAGCAAATTCTTCCCCGAGGATCACGTTACTGGGGATTTCCACCATCACATAAATTTCAAGATCATTTTCCCCTTGCACCAATTGTTGATCGGCCATTATTTTGATCACTTTTTTGCCTTCATCCAGGGTCCTGCAAAAAGGGATCATCACTTTTACATTTGTCAATCCCATCTCATCCCTCACTTTTTTAATGGCTTTGCATTCCAGCTGAAAACCTTCCCTGTACAACTCGTTATAATACCTGGCTGCGCCCCTGAAACCCAGCATTGGGTTTTCTTCTTTAGGCTCAAACTGGCTACCTCCTATTAAATTTGCGTATTCATTGGTTTTGAAATCACTCATTCGCACGATCACTTCCTTTGGATAAAAGGCCGCGGCCATGATGGCAATTCCCTGGGAAAGCTTCTCTATAAAATAATCTTCCTTATTCGGGTAATTTTTGGTTAAGTCTTCGATTGTTTTTTTAGCCGAAGCATCCTTCAACTCGTCAAATTTCACCAATGCCATGGGATGCACTTTGATCCTATGGGTAATTATGAATTCCATTCTAAGCAACCCGATCCCGTTATTGGGATAAAAGGAAAGCCGGAATGCGCTGTCCGGATCTGAGAGAATAAATTTAGCTTCGGTTTTTGGAAGTTTGATCGCGCTTAGATCGAATTGATTTTCCTCAAAAGCCAATTCCCCTTTAAAAACAAATCCGCTGCTCCCTTCAGAACAGGAAACTGTAATAGTTTCCCCTTCTTTGATTTTTTGAGTGCCATTATCGGTTCCTACAACTGCAGGAATCCCAAGTTCCCGTGCCACTATTGCCGCATGACTTGTCCTGCCGCCATGATTTGTAATAATTCCTCCTGCTTTTTTAAGCAAAGGGTCCCAGTCCGGGCTGGTGGTATCTGTTATCAAAATATCTCCCTTTTTGAGCTTATCGGCCTCTTTGGGAGACTTTAATATTCTCGCTACCCCAACTGATATTTTAGAGCCAACGGCGTTCCCTGTAGCCAGCACCTCGCTTTTCTCTTTTAATTTATATTCTATGTAAACATTTTTCTTTTTTGGATGATGCACGGTTTCTGGTCGTGCCTGGATGATAAAAAGGGAATTTGAGATCCCGTCTTTCGCCCATTCAATATCCATAGGTTTTTTATAGTGTTTTTCAATTTCAAAAGCCCATTTAGCCAGAGTGATCACTTCTTCATCTGAAAGCACAAACTGATTCTGTTTGGCTTCTTCGGTCTCAATATTTATTACTGAAGAATGACCGTTTGAGGAGGTATAGATCATGGTTTTAGTCTTATCCCCCAGTTTTTTATCCAGAATTGCATTTTTGCCTTGAGCTAAGGTTGGCTTGAATACATAAAACTCATCGGGGGTTATGGTGCCTTGCACAATATTTTCTCCAAGTCCCCAAACTCCAGAAAGATGGATCACATTTTCAAAACCCGATTCAGGCTCTATGGTAAACCCAACTCCGGAACAGGCTTTATCTGCACGCACCATCCTCTGTACCCCGACAGATAAAGCGATATCATTATGTAAAAAGCCTTTATCCTCGCGGTATTTTATTGCCCTGTCGGTATATAAGGATGCAAAACATTCGTTGACTGCATGCAGCAAAGCTTCATCTCCCCTAATATTCAAAAAGGTATCGTGCTGTCCCGCAAAACTGGCCTCAGGCAGATCCTCTGCGGTGGCGCTGCTTCGCACTGCGACATCAAGATCAGCCTGATCGCCCAAAGAATGATAGGCTTCAATAATTTTTTTACGAAAATCTTCAGATAAATTTCCATCCAAAATAAGTTTCCTCGCATTGGAGCCAATTTCTTCAAGATTGGAAAAGTTCTTTCTGTCCAGATCTTTCAGCAAATCTTCCAAAGGTTTTTCAAGTTGATTATCCTTCATAAATTTCCAGAATGCGTCGGAAGTTGTTGCAAATCCGTCAGGGATTTGAATTCCTTTAGAGGTCAACTCATTGTACATCTCTCCCAGAGAAGCATTTTTCCCTCCAACCAGTGGGAGATCTTTCATTCCAATCTCCTTAAATTTTTTTATAAGTGCTTCCATTTCTTTGTGTTTTTAAGATCAATAAGGCACTAATTGGTATCCCATATTCAATAAGAACACTCCCAGCAAAAATAGGAGCACATAGATTACCTGTACCAACTTTATATTAATATATTCAAGCCATTTTGCTAATTGCCTGGGGAAGCTAAAGCCCACCAGGCCTTCAAAAAGTGACATCCATCCAATAGCTGTGATTATAAACCGCCAATTTGGCTCCCATATATTGTGAAAAAGGATATTGAGCAATCCAATTACTATAGCTAAAAAAGAGGTTATTATAAGAAACTTTTGATCTTTTACATCTGCGAAAATCTGCCTGATTCGGATAGGATTAAAACTTAGAACGAAAAAAAAGATCAATAGATACCAACCCCAGAACTTTGCTAAAAAAAGCGATACTTCCATAATGTCAGTTTTTTAACTCCTCTAAAATTACCCACTCTATTTCTTTTTTAAAATGATATATATCATTCTAAAATTTAAATTTTTCTGTGAAATTTGGCAGGAAGGAAGATTATTACAATTTTAAACCCGGGCCGAATGAAAAATATCATCACCTTAACCGTAAATCCCGCATTGGACACTTATACCACTATTGACCGCCTGGAGCCAAATAAAAAACTGAGATGCCAGCCGCCAATGATAGACCCGGGCGGAGGTGGCGTAAACGTTGCCAGGGTAATCCACCGCCTGGGAGGTAATTCCTCTGCGATCTATACCCGGGGCGGACATACTGGAAAAATATACAGCGACCTTCTGGATAAAGAAGGGATAGACCAGGATCCGGTTGAAATTAAACAGAACTTAAGGGAAAATTTTGCCGTAACTGAAACCTCAACCGGGAATCTTTACAGGTTTGGGTTGCCCGGGCCGGTATTGGAAAAATCGGAATACAAAAGAATCCTGGATAAAATTGAAAACATCAGCAATGCCGAATTTCTTGTGGCGAGCGGGAGTTTATGCCCGGAAGCTCCAATAGATTTTTTTGCGCAGGTTGCCAAAAAAGCCAAAAAGAACAACCTGAAATTTATCCTGGATACCTCGGGCAAAGCTTTTTCAGAAATCCTTAATGTTGGGGCTTTTCTTCTCAAACCAAATAATGAAGAACTGGAAGATCTCACCGGGAAAAAGGCCACAAATCAGAAAGAACAAAAAAAATTGCTGCTGGAGATATTGAACAATTATCCGGTGGAAGTAATTGTACTTTCCCTGGGTGCAAAGGGTGCCATATTGGCCACCGGAAATAAAGCAGTGCATTTCCCGGCACTTAAAGTTTTTGCCCAAAGTTCCATTGGGGCGGGAGACAGCATGGTCGCGGGAATTGTATATAGTTTATCGCTGGGAAAATCTTTGGAGGAAGCGGTACTTTACGGATTGGCCTGCGGAAGCGCGACCTTAAAATCTCCGGGAACAGAATTATTGACAAAAAGAGATGCCGATCTTATTTATCAAAACCTGGTTTCGGAAAAACTGAAGGCATAGAAACCCGGTTTTGAAGAGTGCGGGCAATCACCTGCTATTTGAATTAATGACCTGCTTTAGTTGAATTTATAATATTTATCTAAAACCACTGATACTGCTTAACCGCAAAGGTCGCAAAGAAAAAGAACGCTAAGGGCACAAAGGAAAAAACAAAGCCTAAAAATGAAAGTACAAATAAAACAACCTGTTTTTATAATTAACAGGCATTGAACATTTGGTCCAGGCAACTTGATGTCGTCATCAATGAATTTTATGGCTTTGCGACCTTTGCGGTTAAAGAGGGATTTTCTTAAAATGAGTATCATTATCATTCCCAATGCAAAAAATTTACTCTAAATTTAATAAAATTTAAGTAGGTATGTATAGAACTGTTTCGGGGATATTAATATTCTTTGCCTTTTTCTCCTGCAAAAAGGATGATGAAAAAATACGACCTTCCAAAACCGATATCACCGAATCTGTATATTCTTCGGTTACAATTCAGCCTGATAGTTTGTACCAGGTATTTGCAGCGGTAAGTGGAATTTTAGACAAAAATCTGGTGGAGGAAGGAGATCTGGTAAAAAAGGGAGATCCGCTGCTTCAGATCATCAATAACAGCCCAAAAATCAATACCGAAAACGCCAAACTCTCGCTGCAGCTGGCACGGAGAAATTATGAAGGAAATGCAGCGGTCCTTCGCAGCATTCAGGATGAAATTGATGCGGCAAAACTCAAACTGACCAATGATTCCATTAATTATTTCAGACAGAAAAACCTTTGGGAACAAAAAATAGGATCAAAAGCCGAATTTGAGGCCAGAAAACTCGCTTATGAACTTTCTTCAAATTCATTGAAGCTTCTAAAAATTAAATACAAAAGAACAGAAAACGAACTTGAAACCCAACTCAGGCAGGCAGAAAACAATTACCGGGCTTCGCTTATCAACACCGAAGATTTTACGGTGAATTCTACAATTGACGGAAAAGTATATTCCCTTCTCAAAAATCAGGGGGAAATTGTCACAAACCGGGAACCCCTGGCTTCAGTAGGCAGCGATTCCAAATTCATTATTGAAATGCTGGCAGATGAAGTAGATATCGTAAAAATAGAAATAGGCCAGCCTGTGCTGCTCACGCTGGATGCTTATGGAGACAAAGTTTTTAAGGCGAAGGTGAGCAAGATCTATCCCAAAAAGGATGAGCGAAACCAGACCTTTACAGTGGAAGCATTATTTGTTGAGGGCCCGAAAGTGTTATATCCGGGATTATCCGGGGAAGCTAATATTATTGTCGGCCAGAAAAAACAGGTACTTGCCATTCCCCGGCAATATGTGACCGAAGACGGAAAAGTTAAAACCGAAGACGGAATGGTAAAAATAAAGCGCGGACTTCAAAACCTGGACAGTGTGGAAATCCTCTCCGGAATTACCGCCGAAACCTGGATCTATAAGCCTGAAGAATGACCAACTGGAAAGTGATACTCGGCATTGCGAAAACCCATTTGCTCACAAAGATCAAGCAGTCGGGGATCGCGGCTTTGGGAGTGACCTTTGGAATTGGCTCTTATATAGTTCTGGTCAGTTTTATGACGGGACTCAATGGAATGCTGGATGACCTCATCCTCAATCTCACACCGCATATTCGGATCTTCAACGAGATAGAGCCCTCAAAAAAGCAACCGGTAGATCTGTACACCGAACTTCAAAACACCTTTAACGTGGTATATTCCATAAAACCAAAACAGAGCCAGAAAAAGATCCATAACGCGGTTCCAATTATGGAACATTTAAATAAAGACTCCCGCGTGCGTGGCGCAATTCCGCAGGTAAAAGCCGAAATATTTTACATCTCGGGTTCTATTGAGATCGGGGGCAATTTGGTTGGAATTGATGTAATGCAGGAAGTGAAACTTTTTAATTTTAAAGATTATGTCGTCCAGGGATTGCCGCAGGACCTGAAAAATACCGAAAACGGGATCTTATTGGGAATAGGGATCGCAGAAAAGATGGCCCTGAATGTTGGAGACAGGGTTCAGATAAGTACCATAAATGGCGATATTTTCCCCTTAAGAATAGTGGGTTTCTATCAAAGCGGGATTGCCGAGGTGGATAAGATCCAGAGTTTTGTCAATCTAAAAACAGCGCAACGCATCCTGGGAAAACCCAACAAATACATTACCGATATCAACGTAAAACTTTACGACCTGGAAGAAGCTTTTCCCCTGTCACAACAAATTGAAAAACAGTTCAACCTCACCGCAATAGATATCAATACCGCGAACGCGCAATTTGAAACCGGCACCACCATCAGGAACCTCATCACCTATGCCGTTTCCATTACCCTGCTTATCGTAGCAGGATTTGGCATCTACAACATTTTAAATATGCTTATTTACGAAAAGATGAATGACATCGCGATCCTGAAAGCCACCGGATTTACCGGGAAAGATGTGCAAATGATCTTTATGAGCCAGGCGATGATCATTGGAATGGTTGGCGGGATTTTAGGTTTAATTATAGGCTATGCGATGACTTCTCTTATAGACAGGTTGCCATTTGAAACTGCTGCATTGCCCACAATTTCTACCTATCCCATTAATTACAATCTGTGGTATTATGTGATTGGGATCGCATTCGCATTAATTTCCACCTTTTTTGCGGGTTATTTGCCTTCCCTGAAAGCAAAAAAAATAGACCCCGTGGATATCATCCGGGGACAATAACAACAGCAGCAAACCAAATATGGAAACAATCCTCGAGGCAAAAAACATTGACAAATACTTTATAAAACCGGTGCGTTTTCAGGTGCTTAAAAACATCAGTTTTAAGGTTGGGCAGGGAGAATTTGTTTCTGTCATGGGAAAATCCGGCTGCGGCAAGTCCACATTGCTATATATTTTATCGACTATGGACACCAATTATGATGGGGAATTATACCTGAACGGGGAATTGATCACCGGACAGGACAGGGATAAACTCTCGTACATCAGGAACAAACATATTGGTTTTGTGTTTCAGTTCCATTATTTACTCCCTGAATTTTCCGTATTGGAAAACGTGATGCTGCCGGCGAAAAAACTGGCCGAAAAATCCATTTCTGAAATTGAAAAGGACGCAATGGAGAAACTACAGATTTTGGGAATAGAACACCTGGCAAAAAAGAAGGCTTCCATGATCTCCGGCGGCGAAAAACAACGGGTTTCCATTGCCCGTGCCCTGATAAATGATCCCGTAATTATTATGGGCGACGAACCCACCGGCAACCTGGACAGCACCAATGCCGAAAATGTCTATAACATCTTCAAAAAACTAAGCCAGGAACAAGGCTTATCACTCCTAATAGTCACCCACGACCAGGATTTTGCCGATAAAACCGACAGGATCATTGAGATGGGAGATGGAGAGATTGTTGGGTAGAGAAACAAATTTGATGTTGAAATTTACTTTTTTAAAATACTTTTCAAATATTCATCGGCAGTCATCACCGGAATCGACGATTTTTTAAAGTCTTTCCCGTTCCTGGGAATTATAATTTCACAATCAGCAGCTATTGCACTGAAATAATGAACGGAATCTTCAAAATCTTTAAATGATGAATTGAGGCCTTTCTCAATGATGGGTTCATCCAATTTGCATATTTCACAAATGATCTTAAACTTTCTGAGTTTTTCCCGCGCAATCTCAGGTGTTTGAAATTTTGACAAAAAATAATTTACCGTCGCAATCGAAATGGGAGAAACTACCAAAGATAATTTTCCCATATCGGCTAATGATGCCAGTTTCGCGATAGCTTCATAAAATGGTTCCCTGTCGCCCAGTAGATCCAACATAATATTGGTGTCTATAAAAAGCCTCTTCATTTATACTTCTCCAGTAAATATTCCGAATATTCCTCTTTGTAATCCAAATCGGCAGGAATCTTTGTGCCCGATGATATACTTTTTACAAAAGTGGAGATCCGGAGTTTGTCACCGGTTTCTTTCTGAGTTGTGAGCGACTGCAGATAGGTTTCCACAATCCGGGAAAGACTCATTTTTTGATCAGAAGCGTACTTTTTGGCTTTTTCAATTACCTCCTGATTTAATTTTAATGTCAGTTTTGCATCCATCTCAAAAATATTCTACGTACAAAATTATTGAAATTACCCGTACAGATCTGATGTATTTGAATATTTTTTGAAAGAATAATTAAATCAAAGAAAGTTAAAATTTAAGTTTTATTTAAGTATAACAATCTGAATATTAATTATTTAATGATTCCAGATAGGAATTTTGTTTTGTACATTTAATAGAATTAATTTAAAATTTACAGTTATGAGAATGTTAGTTAATGTAAGCCTTCCCATTGAGCCGTTCAGTTCAATGGTTAGAGATGGAACCGTGGGCGATATTATTGGCCGCGTAATTGATGCCGTAAAACCGGAAAGCATTTACTTTACTGAACTGGAAGGAAATCGCGGAGCCGTGATGGTAGTAGATGTTAAAGAGGCTTCTTCCATCCCGTCTATTGCTGAACCCTGGTTTTTGAATTTTGAAGCCATTTGTGAATTCAGAATTGCCATGACGCCGGAGGATCTTATGAAAGCAAACCTCCCCAAACTTGCAGAGGAATGGAGTTGAATTCAAGAGGCTTGAAAAAAAGAGAGCAATAAGAAAACCACTTCCAATAAACTGAAGTGGTTTTTTTATTGCCATTTTTACCTGCGGGCTTACTATTTGAGCAATAGCCTAAATCCAAAAACAGGAAGTTCTCCCTGTATAAAATCCAGGTCTTCAGATTTTTTGAAACCTAAATTCTCATACATTTTCCAAGCTATCTGCATTGCCTTTGTAGTATGAATAATTACCTGTGCGTTCTTTTGATCCTTAGCTTTGCTGATGCATTTGTTCGTCAAAAGTTTACCAATCCCACCTCCCCTGGCAGAAGGATCTACTGCTAACAACCTAAAACCCGAAGCATCTTTTTCTTTTGTGGCCGTTCCGCCGGAACCATAATACTGCATATCGTTAAAATAAACAACGCCTCCTGCAATTTGACCTTTAGATGAAATAGCTACCAGGAGTTCTGTTTGTGGCTTTTTTGTGAGCTCCCCAATTTTTAAAAGCATTTTATAATAATCCGGTTGCTCTGTTTCTTTTGGAAATCCTTCCAGTTGAGAATAAACCCGGACCATTAATTTCCCAACCTCCTCAAATTCAAATGGCTCTGCATTTCTTATGGTAAATTCCTGTTTGTTCATAATTATCAATATTGTTTTTTAAGATATCAAATAAGATTATATTCTCTAACATTGAAGCTAAGATTAATTTGAGAACATTCTCATTGTCGAATAAAAAGTCAGCAGGAAATCAGTTTTAAAACCCTGTTGAAGATGAAAATAATTGCCGATCTTCCCTAATTCCAGGTTTTTAATCCTGGATTTTAATGATAAATTCCCGGCGCAATTGATTTCAACCATTTATTGTCTTTAAATTTCTTCTGAACCTTTTTTATTTATATTTATTTCAAATAATTGAATATCAACTTATTATGCTTAAAATTACCAACTCATAGCCGACAACAAACGCTTACAAGCGATTTTAAACGAAAGTAAATAATTAGTAACCGAATCCCATTTAAGTGCTGATCTATGTTTGTACCGTTGGATCATAAGATTCAATAGTATTAACTGTTTAACCTTAAAATTTATTATCATGAACGCACTTAGAAACAAAGTACAGTTGATTGGAAGAGTAGGACAAGATCCTGAAATTGCAAACCTGGAAGCCGGAAAAAAACGGGCGAAATTCTCGATCGCCACCCACGAAAATTACACCAATGCCAAAGGTGAAAAAGTTGAAAACACCGACTGGCACAATGTGGTTGCCTGGGGAAAAACCGCCGAGATCATCGAGAAGTTTGTCACCAAAGGCAAAGAAATTGCCATAGAAGGCAAATTGACCACCCACACCTGGGACGACAAGGAAGGCATTAAACATTATATGACGGAAGTTATTTGCAACGAGTTGCTCATGTTGGGAGGTAAATAATAATCCATCTGCATCGCCGGGGAAAATCTTCCTGGCGATGCTTTTTTTTGAAATAACCCTGCTTATTTGGAGGGTTCCTTTTTTATTCCATTTTTGAATTCTAAGCTTCGGGTTATGATAGTCAAAGAAAATATTGCATCGCTCTTGAAAACGTATTTTGGTTACGATAATTTTCGGCCAAACCAGGAGAAGATCATTGAAGAAATACTCGCGGGAAAGGACGCAGTTGCCATAATGCCCACGGGTGGCGGAAAATCCTTATGTTTTCAGTTACCGGCGTTGGCATTGCCCGGCACGGCCATCGTTATTTCCCCGCTTATTGCCCTTATGAAAGATCAGGTAGATTCCCTTAAAGCAAACGGGATCGCGGCCGATTTTTATAACAGCAGTCAGAGTTATGATGAACAAAAACGCATCCTTGGCAACCTGCGGGAAGGCAAACTCCGGCTTTTCTATATAGCGCCTGAGAGTTTAACCCAGTTATTACCGGTGCTTTCCAGCCTTAAAATAAGCCTTATTGCCGTAGATGAAGCACATTGTATCTCTACCTGGGGCCACGATTTCCGGCCGGCCTATACCCAATTGGGAAGTTTAAAATCAAAATTTCCTGATGTGCCCATTCTCGCACTTACCGCAACTGCTGATCGTGCCACACAGGATGATATCACAAAACAATTGAATATTCCGGAAGCTTCCGTCCATATAGCATCCTTCGACAGGAAAAATTTATTCCTGGAGGTTCGTCCGGGAAACAATCGTATCGGACAAATTTTAAGCTTCCTGAAATCCAGGCCGGAGGAGAGCGGCATTATTTATTGCCTCAGCAGAAATGGCACCGAGAATTTAGCCGCCAGATTGAGGCAATCGGGCTATCAGGCCAAAGCCTATCACGCCGGGATGACTTCGGAAGAACGCTCTGCCATTCAGGAAGATTTTGTGAATGACCGCACTCCAATTATAGTTGCAACGATCGCTTTTGGAATGGGAATTGACAAAAGCAACGTGCGTTGGATAATCCATTACAATATGCCAAAAAATATTGAGGGCTATTACCAGGAAATTGGGAGAAGTGGCCGGGATGGCCTGCCTGCTCACACCTTGTTGTTTTATAGTTTTGCCGATATCATCCAGTTACGGCAGTTTATTAAAGGAACCCCTACAGAAGATTTTCAACTGGCAAAGCTGGAGCGTATGCAACAATTTGCCGAAGCATTGAGCTGCCGCCGGATAGCTTTGCTCAATTACTTTGGAGAACACTTTTCTGAAGATTGTGGCAATTGCGATATCTGCAAAGCGCCACCCCAATATTTTGACGGAACGCTTTTAGCACAAAAGGTGTGTTCAGCCGTATCAAGGTTAAAGGAGCAAGAAGCATTGGGAATGGTTTTGGATGTATTACGCGGTTCGCAAAATGCGGCGATCTATGAAAAAGGATACCAGCATATTAAAACCTATGCTGCCGTAAAAGATATTTCCTGGCAGGACCTGCATCAATATATTATTCAACTCATCAATCGGGGTGTTTTGGAAATCCGGTTTCACGAAAATGGCCGTTTGCTGCTTACCCCCCTTGCAAGATCCATTTTATATGAAGGAAAAAAGCTGCGGTTGGCAACACTGATTCAAGCCAAAACAGAAACAAAAAAAGGACACTTCCCAAAAGCAGAAAAGGAAACACTTTTCGAAAAATTGCGAAAACTTCGCACCATTATTGCATTGGAAGAAAATGTGCCGGCATATATTATTTTCAGCGATGCCAGCTTAATAGATATGGAAGAAAAGTTGCCTTATTCCGAGGAAAAGTTTGCACAGATAAGCGGCGTAGGGAAGGCAAAACAGGAAAAATATGCCAGGCGCTTTCTAAAAGTTATTGCAGCCCACCAACAATCTTTGCAACCTAAAACCCCCACTCACGAACAAAGCTTTTTACTTCATAAAAAAGGCTTTAGCCCGGAGGAAATCGCGGAACAAAGATTCATGAAAACAGAAACCATCTATGGTCATTTGTTAAAAACACATCAACTGGGAGAAGTTATTGATTTGCATCAACTTATTACTTCCGAAGAAATTAAAACTATAGAAAAGGCAAGGAAAACCCTTGAAGATCCTGAGGGATTAAGGCCTTATTTCGACCATTTTGAAGAGCAGATGCCATACTGGAAGATAAAATTTGGATTGTACTTTCTGGAGCAGAAATAATTATAATTGAAAGTCGATAATATTTTCACTATTTCTGCCCAGGCATTCACTCTAAGGTTTCTTCCTCGCCTAAAATGTTATTCAGAATGACAAAAAACGCTATTGACATGTCATTCTGAACGAATGTGAAGAATCCTGCGTGCTCATTGGACGAATCTTAAATGAAGGTCAGGAACATTTTCAAAACCCCAAACCCACGCACTCATAATAGGGATTCTTCCTCGCCCAAAAGCTTGCTCAGAGTGAACAATTTAGAAGGGAATTTCAACCTTAATATTGGTTCCTTCCCCTATTTTTGAAGAAATATTCATTGTTCCATTTAAGGAGTGCACAAGGTCAAATACCAGTTTTAATCCCAGTCCAAAACCTATTTCGCCATTGGTTCCGTTGGCAGAGACAGAGGTTCCGGTTTGCAATTCTTCCAATCTTTCAAATGTAATGCCTGTACCCGAATCCAGTACTTCTATAAGTAGTTTTTGTTCCGCCATTTTGGTGTTTATATCCAGATTTACCAGCACCTCTCCACCTTTGTCGGTAAATTTTATGGCATTCGAAATCAGGTTCCCGCCTATTTGCAATAATTTTTTTCTTGAAAAAGTAAAGTCCTCAATTTCCTTACTAAACCGGAACTTAATTTGAACTTCCTTGTGCCTGGCCTGTGGTATGTATAAAGCTTCCAGGCGTTTGGCAAAAGTAGAAGGGGTGAAATAGTTGTTTTTAAATTCAGTGGCATTCTCCTCTTCATTCAAAATATCCTCTGTAAGTTCCCGCATATTTGTTCCGGCTTCCTGGATCATCTGCATAAATTCCAGGGTTTCCGCCGGGTTTGATTCTTCATCCAATGCCAATTCGGTCAACCCGATTATCCCGTTTAACGGACCACGAATATCATGAACAATCTTGTTCTTTGTCTGAATAGCATCATTTGCCTGCTTTTTATTTTTATTTAATTCTTTCTTTAGCTGAAGTCGCTCCACGATTTCTTCAGCAATTATTTTTAACTGATCTATTTTTTCTTCAGAAAGATGCATTTCATCCTTGTCTGCAACACATAATGTTCCTATCCGGGCTCCGGAATTTGTGGTGAGTGCTAAACCTAAATAATATTTTAATCCGAATTCCCCTTTAACATATTCCATTTCCATAAAACGCAGATCCAGATCCAGCCTGGGAATTTCCAGATAATCTTCCTGCTGAATTGTATAATTGCAAACAGATTCCTCCCGGGGCATCTGGATCATTGCCATCCCAAAATGGGAAACTGACCATTGTATATAACTGTCTATTAAATTGATTACTGAAATATCTGTGCCGGCAATACTCGCGGCAAGTCTGGTAAGGTTCTCAAATTCCTGCTGCAGTTTATCATAATCTAAATCGAATTCACTTAAACTTTTAACGCGCTGTAATTCTATATCGAAGGTGGATTCGGTAGGGTTCATAGATTGGGGAAAATAAATAAAAACAGAGGGTAGGTCCTCTTGGGCAAAGATATTGGAATTAAGGCTCAATAAAGTTTAAATTATCAAATAAATTAAGCTGATCCTTTCTGAATTAAATTGTTTCTAAATCACTGTAAATAAGGCTTTAACAACAAAATCTATGGTACTCCTAAAAGGATTAGTAAACAGCCTATTAGCATGACCTATTCAAAAGTAACTTTTGATCATCCTTCTAAATTAAGATCACCGTTTTCAAAACTGATTTTTATATCTCCGACGGTCTGCAAATCTTTAACTTGCACTTTTTAAAGAAACCAGATAAAGACTCTGTTTCTTAAAGCATCCTTATTTTAAATGCTATTTTTGATAAGCTTGAAACCTTCGGTAAAGTTGGTTGCAAATTCCGGACTTTTTTTTAAAAAATTCATTATTTTTTCCCTTCCTTGTTTTGGTTTTTTAAATTTTTTTCCCCTTTCGCAATCCTCATGATTTTCATGGCAATCTCCTCGGGTGAAAGAATATAGTCTATACATCCACTTTCTATGGCACTCTCCGGCATATCCGGCTGTGATGCCGACTCGGGCAATTGCGCGATGGTAATTCCTCCTACTTCTTTTATGCCGCAAATCGCTTCTGCCCCATCCCCGTCGTACCCCGAAACAATTACAGCAATGAGCTTGCCGTCCCAGTTATTTGTAAGGGACTTCAAAAAAACCGTGATGACGTCTGGCCATCCATAGGGTTTTGATATAGGTTTTAAACGGAACTCATCATTAAGTACGTGCAAGTCACGTTTTTCCGGAATTATAAAAACATGATTGGGCTTAATATCCAGTTTTTCCGTGATCAGTTCAACAGGCATCTTTGTGTGGAGCGGAAGGATCTCGTGCAGCAGGGTGGCAACGGTTCTTAAGTGGTTTACAATAACGATGGCAACCCCCATATTTGCGGGCATATTCTGCAATAAGCGGATATAGGAGTCGAGACCACCCGCTGAACCGCCCACACAAACAATTGGAAAATCTTTTGCAGAAGTCTTAGGTTTCATAGCCAATCACTTTAAAGGTTAGTCTTTTAACTCAAAGATAATGGTTTTGCATCTTATAATCATTGCCTAAAAAAGTGAACTTGGGTTTATAGGATTCCGGGAGGTTCCTATATTATAAAATTATTGGTTATGTTTTAGCATAATCTGGATTGTTTTATAGATCTCTATTGAATTGCCATTTAGCTTCGTTTCTTTTTAACCGCAAAGATCGCCAAGAGAAAAAACGCAAAGGGCGCATAGAAAAAAAGGATTGTTGAAAAATGAAAGAGGAAATGAGAACAGAACTATTTGACAGAAATACCTAATGAGATTGAAAGCCTTTGCGATCTTTGAGGAAACTTTGCGGTTAAAAAAGCTGGCTTCTACAATTTTTTAAAACAGAACCAAACTATTCAACTCCCGAAACGGAACTCCGGAATGATTTTTATCATTTTAATAAGGGAAAATTACACTTAATTTTAAAGTGAACAGGCTGCAGTTAAAAAGTATTTTAAATAAATAATTACTGATGAAAAGGAAATCCCTGTCCTTGCTGAGCATCTCTTTGGTTTTAATAATATTCTTTAAAGGGGAAAATTTTTCATTTATGAAACAGGAGCCATCATCAGTCAATAATTCAGTAAATTTATTTTTGTGCGGGGATGTGATGACCGGCAGGGGCATTGACCAAATCCTCCCATATTCTGCCAAGCCCATACTTTATGAGCCTTATGTAAAAGATGCGAGGGATTACCTGTATCTCTCAGCACTCAAAAACGGAAGGTTCAGGTATCCTGTTTCATTCAGTTATATATGGGGAGATGCGCTGGAGGTATGGAAAAAGATGTCACCCTCGGTAAAGATCGTCAATCTTGAAACCAGTATAACGAATCACGATGAGCCCTGGCCCGGAAAGGGAATTAATTACCGGATGCACCCAAAAAATATAGAAATCCTGACCTCTGCCGGAATTGATTTTTGTAGCCTCGCCAATAATCATATCCTGGACTGGGAACGAGCTGGACTTATTGAAACATTGGAAACATTAAAGGAATCGGGAATTGCCGTTGTTGGGGCAGGAAAAAATGCCAAAGAAGCCTCAACTCCGGGCATTAAACCTGTGAATAGCGGAAGGCTAATTGTGCTGGCTTTTGGGGCCAGAAGCAGCGGCATTCCCAAATCCTGGGCCGCGCAGGAGAATTTGTCCGGAATAAATATTCTTCCTGAAGAGATTCAAGCCTCGGTTGATCTAATCAAAAAACAGGTAACCGAAGTAAAGCAAGAAAACGATGTTGTGGTGTTTTCAGTGCATTGGGGCGGCAACTGGGGTTATAAAATCCCTCCAGATCACAGGAAACTGGCACACGAGCTTATTGATAAGGCCGGAGTAGATATTGTTCACGGACATTCTTCACATCATCCAATGGGCCTGGAAGTTTATAAAAACAAACTCATTATGTATGGTGCTGGGGATTTTATTAACGATTACGAGGGCATTTCCGGCGATCACGACAATTACAGGGGAGAACTTAGCTTGATGTACTTTCCTGAAATCAACCAAGTAAATGGTGAGCTAATTTCCTTAAAAATGGTTCCTATGGAAGTCAAAAACTTCAGATTGAATAGCGCATCCAAACCTGATGCAGCATGGCTGGCAGAAATCCTCAACAGGGAAGGCAACAAGCTGGGAACGCAGGTGAAATTAAATGAAGATAATTCGATGGATCTGGAATGTGACAGCAAATAAGTAGCTGATTTTAATTAGGTTAGCCAGTTTTTTTAGGTGTGAAGATTTCGGACTTGTGATTGCCGGGATCTTAGGATCGTTAATTCTGATGTTTTATAAGCCAAAGTGAAAACCAGAGAATTAAAATCATTATTTTTGATCTTTGACCCCGGTTTTTCCTGGTTTTATGATGAAAATTGCTCTTGAAATGTAGAACGGTCTAATCGAATATTTGCTGTGGATTATACTCCAATTCGGTTATTTCAAGGTTCAGCCAGTTGAAATCTCCCTCCGGTAATTTCCAGGTCACTTTAGATTTATCCGGAACTTTGATGCCTTCAAATTCTTTATAAGACACCGCTTCTACAAGCCATTTTTCCTTTTTGGCATCTTCTCCCCCGCCATAATAGCGTTCGGCTTCAAAAGAATGAAATTCCCCGTTTTCGGTAAAAGTGAACAAGCCTGAAACCTCCTTGTTGTTTAATCTGAAAGTAGCCTTAGCCGAAATATCATCCACTTTTTCCCAGCTAATATATTGGTTTAAAGCGGCAGATGGAAACCAGCAAATCTCGCCCAAAAACCGAAGCATGGTACCCGAATTCATTTTTTCGTTTTTCCCTTCATCTACAACCGTGACCAGGGAAAGCAGTTTTACGAGCATCTCCCCTTTTCCATCATAAAATTTATCCCGGCCGGAAAGATGAATGCCCGGCAAGGCAGTTACTTCTGTAACCCATATAAAAGCCGGGTTTTTCACATTAAAATATTGTTCTGCGGTAAATTGCATCCAGGTTCCATCGGGTTTGGTTTTCATTTCACCCTTTTGTTTTAATCTCACCGAAACTATTTTTTGCGTTCCCACTACCCCAGAATTTTCCGTCCATTTTTGCACGATTTCCGGCAAATGGGCCAGGTCCTCTTTATGGATCTTTTCATCATTTTTCTCAGGAATATTTGACAGCAGCTCCTTTGCTTCTTTCTGAACCATATTATCAAACTGGAATTTTCCCAGTGCAGGAATGCTGACTAAAAGAATGACAATGTTTAAAATTGTGCCGAATTTGGCATCCTGCCAGTAAAGAACAATGAGGGTTTGGGAGAGCATCACCGCCGCAATGGCAAAAAATGGCCACCATGCTTTGTTGAAAATCAGCATGATAAAAACAGCCAGAAAAAGGAGGGCACAAAACAGCCAAAGGTTTCCCAGGGACTTTGGAATTTCAGAGGAAAGTTGTGGAACTTCGGCCAGATGGTAAGATTTTACAAAGCCCAGGAGGTGGATAATTCCGTGTAATAAAAGAATGATTAGAAAAGCTGTTTTCATTTGAATAGTTCAAAGTTTGATAGCATTTGCAACGGACTTTCGGAGTTTCAAACCGAGAAAAATCAATGCGCCTCCAATGAGATAATAGGTAATATGTGTTAGCGGGTAAAAAAGATTGATATTGATGATCAATTCCGCAGTAAGCCATACTATAAGAATAATGCCCTGGATCACTATTAAATATGCATAATATTTCACTTTAAAAAGAGTTAAAAAGGCTATTAAAAGGGCGGGGATTCCATTGATAATCAACAGCAGTATCCCCGGGATCAAATAATTTTGGAAAGGTGTGGAAATCAATAAACCCGGAGGCATTTGGAGCGATTCTCCGGTTGGATCGGTGATTAAATAATAACTCCCAAAAAGGGCCGATATCCCCAAAAAGAACAAAAGGATCAAGGCCCATAATCTCCATGTCTTTGCCATAAGAAATTGGTTTTAATTTTCGGATATTACTTACTTATCAGCACTTCCTTTAAAGGTCTTCTGAAGGAATATGGCCGTTTTTCAGAATATCCGATCCTGATAATTAAAAGCGGTTGTTCTTCAGGTTTTAATTGAAGTACTTCTGCCAATTTTTTTCTTGCTGCGATCTCTTCACAAGCTGAATTGATATGTGCATGGTTAATATTTAAGGAAGTCGCCGTTAGTGCAACTCTTTGAAAGCTCCTGCCCAGGTTGATCCATGCTTCCTTGTTATTCTCTTTGGCTATAAAAATGAGTATTCCCGATGAATTTTCCATCAAATTCACATTCTTCCTGGCCTCTCTTTTTGGATCCAAACTAAGCTTTATAAAGAATTTTCCAAACCATTTCGGGACCGATGGACTCCCAATGGCTCCGGAATATAATCCATCGCCTGTTTTTAGGGCTGTCTTCCTGTTAAACCGGATCCATTGCATAAGTTCTTTTATAAATTCCTTTTTTGAGAGCTGCAACACGGTTGCTCTTTTTGTGATTTCGATAATAGGTTCTATTTGAACCGGTTCTGTAAACAAAAGCAATAAAACCTGGTCCTGATTTCCAGCTTCCTTTAATTTTTCAATATCTGCAGAAGGAATTAGAGCTTTGTTATATTTATTTCGGGTGGATTGCCGAATTTCGATGTTTTTAAAAAGCTGGTCGTAATTTTGATTGTTGCCCGAAGAAAACCTTACCCTGATGGATTCATTATGAGGGTCTTCCATCTTCATTTCAATATCAGTATGATATCCAAAATACCCGGCCGCTATTATCAAATTTTCCAACGCACAGCCCAAACTGATAAAAAGTTCTTGATTATCCGGGTCTGCAACTGGTAAAATACGTTCGTAATCAGGCAAAATAGTGATGCAGTTCTTTTGCAGCTTGAACTTCCAGGGTTGTGAATTATGGCCGGAAGGTGCTTTGATGGCATATTTTATCAGATTTATTAAATCCTGATTTTTCATTTTTCCCGGATTAAGCTGTTTATTTTATAGAAAATAATTAAAACCTTTGGAATTATTGCCTATCCATAGAGGAAAGCTTAATTCTTGTATTAAAACTATCATTCTGTTTATTTATAAACAATGACAAAAATCATTAATAATAAACGGACGAAAGAAAACAGAAAATAGATGAAAGACCTTTAATTTGATACAATCTAATTCCGCTTTGAAGTTAAAGCCCTGTTTTTAAAAATGTCTGACAGGAAAATCTAAATCTTTTCTTCATCGTGTGGTTCATGCAAAACCAATAAAGGGATTCTTGAACTGTTTATAATCCTGGAAACAGAAGAACCGGATAGAACCCTGTCAAGAAACACCTCTTTTTTTGCAGAGATTACATTCATATCGATTCCCAGGACCTGTACCAGGCTATTAATTGCGTCAACAGTGTGAACCTCACTTAGGATATGAATTTTAGGAATTGTTCCCTTAAATGATCTCTCTATTTTTTTTTCTTCTTTGGCCAAATCATCAGAATTTACATTCTCTTGCTTCATTCTGAGGATATCTAAGGATACTTTGTGTTTGGCCATAAGGCTGATCAATGGTTTTATAGCAGTTGAATCAAATTTATCTTCAGTATCCAGGGTTAAAAGTATTTTTTTAAAACCTTTGAAAACAACGCCTATGGGCACCACAAGTATCGGGCAATCCACCTTTCGGATCACCTTCTGGGTATGGGTCCCGAAAACCATCTCTTTCATACCTTTAGTGCCTTGGGTTCCCATTACAATAAAATTGATCTTATTTAATTCTACAACCTGATTAATTGCATCGCTAAATTCATCATAATCGGCAATGCCTTTAAACCTGTACTTTTTGTCCTGATATTTTTGCTCCAGTTGATCTATCAGCACATCGAGTTTTATTTTTTTATTGAGAAGCAGGGAGTCATAAACAGATTCTTCTCCGGAAGCCTGCCAGAGATCACCCGTTGTATATTTCCCGGCAGGATAAATATTCAGCAAATAAAAGGTGCAGGATTCACCTTTAAAAAAATTCAATGCGTATTCCAATGCATTCCTGGCAGTTTCAGAAAAATCGGTGGGTAAAAGTATTTTTTTCATGATGCCTGTTTTAACAATATCAAAAATAAGAAAGAAAATTAAATTTTTATATGATTTTTGTCATAGCCGGATTGCGGCAAAACTTTGCTTTTGAGTTTACTTTTTTACTGAAATAAAAAAAACCACTCCTTACTAAAAGTGGTTTTACTGTTTAATAAAAAATATCCGCTTGAAATTGCTTAGGAAATCTGCACTTTAAACAATGATTTTCTCTTTTCTGAGAAACGTATCCAGGCTTTCGGCAATTTTAAAACAATTGCTGACTTTTGTAATTTCATTGCAACTTATTTTATCCATTGACTGAGCCTTACAGTCAAAATCTGACAGATCAACTTTTTCAAAATTTTTATTGAACCTTTTACATTCTTCAAAAAGGACGTCGATGGTTTTATAATTTCCCGGTTCAACTCCCTGTTGCAACAAGTATCCTTTTAAATAGTTCTCAATAGCATGTTGTGAATTTTTACAGACCAAAAAAGATACCATATCTTCTTCCGGTCTATATAATTCCTGGTTGGCTTCATTTAATTTTTCAATCGCGTGATCAAAAAATTTATTGTCTTTCGCTTTCATCTTTTAGGTTATTAATTTAGCGGACTCCCAATAGCCGGGAGCAACATCCACTTAATCATTTTCCCTTATGAGAAACCAATTTTTTCGGGATGTTTCATTAGTAAAATCTTTAATAGTCAGGCCTGCGTTTACCGCAGAATGATAGAATGAACCACAACAAACTTAGCATCCTAATCCCGAAACCTGGGGAGGATCAGGCAATAAGATTTATTATGGTAAAATTCCTATCAAAAAAAACCTTTTATTACCCGGACAAAGCTGCCTGTAGGGAGGCAGCTGCTGTCTGGGAATGTTTTTCAAATTACATATTCCTGTAAAGATCCAGTCTCTCCCATCTTGTATCCACTTCTTCCTGAGCCTTTTTAAGCAATTCTGCTCCTAATTCCGGATCATTTTTCACCACCTGGGTAAAACGCCCTTCGTTATACATAAACTCACTTAATGGTAAGGTAGGTGCTTTGGAATCCAATTTGAACTTTTGTCCTTTTGGTTTGGATGGATCAAATCTAAAGAGTGGCCAATATCCTGTTTCAACAGCTTTCTCTTGTTGTGAAACTCCATATTTAAGATCATATCCGTGTTCACCACAATGAGAATAGGCAATAATTAATGATGGTCCCGGATATGCCGCAGCTTCTTCAATGGCTTTTAAGGTTTGCAAATTTTTTGCTCCTATTGCCACCTGTGCCACATATACATTCTCATAAGAAATTGCCTGAAGTGCCATACTTTTTTTACCGGTTCTTTTCCCAGCAACAGCAAATTTAGCGCTTGCTCCCAGGGGAGTGGATTTGGACATCTGCCCGCCGGTATTGGAATAAACTTCGGTATCCAATACCATAATATTGATATTTTCACCGGTTGATAAAACGTGATCTACACCTCCATATCCAATATCATAAGCCCATCCGTCACCACCAATTATCCAGACTGCTTTCTTGCGAAGGTATTCTGTTAACTGATTTAACTTGTTGGCATTATCATTATTATCAATAATAGCGAGGGTTTCTTTAAGAGCTTCGATTTGCGCGAATTTCTCAATTTTTTGAGCTTCGGTTTCTTCAGGATTGTTTAATAAAGATTCTACCAATTCACTTCCAACCAGTACTTCTATTGATTTTAACAGATCTACCGCTATTTCCTGTTTTTTGGTCAGTGCCAATTTCATCCCTAACCCAAACTCGGCATTGTCTTCAAACAGCGAGTTGGCCCAGGCAGGACCCCTTCCAAATTGATTGGTTTTGTATGGCGTTGTTGGCAGGTTCCCTCCGTAAATAGAGGAACATCCGGTGGCGTTGGAGATTAAGATACTATCGCCAAAGAGTTGGGTAAGCAATTTAATATATGGTGTTTCCCCACAACCGGGACAAGCTCCTGAAAATTCAAATAAGGGTTCTAAAAACTGAGATCCTTTAATGTTGGTCACTTGCAATTCCGCTCTTTCATAATAAGGCAAATTAACAAAATAATCCCAGTTCACATTTTCTTCCACATCAACATCGAGTTTTTTCCTCATATTGATGGATTTGAAATTTTCGATCTCTTTGCTCTCAGCAGGACAAACAGCTACACAAAGTTCACAACCGGTGCAATCCTCAGGAGAGACTTGTAAAACATAAGATTCTTTCTCGCTTGAAAAAGGTCTTCCTTTTGCCGCTACGGTTTTTAAAGATGAAGGCGCGCCCACTAATTCTTCATTGGTAATGACTTTCGCCCTAATGGCTGCATGAGGGCAAATAACAACACATTTATTACATTGTGTGCATATATCGGCATCATCCCAAACCGGAATAAAATCGGCTATCCCTCGTTTTTCGAATTGTGTTGTTCCTGTTGGGAAAGTACCATCAATTGGGAATGCGCTCACTGGAAGTTCGTCTCCCATTCCTGCTAAAATTTTTCCCAGGATCTCTTTTACAAATGGGTCTTCGGTACCGGTCATCATCGGTTTTAATTCCCTTTCGTTTGTAGACTTTAATGGATAAATTACCTTTTGAAGATTTTCCAATGATTGATCAACGGCATCAAAGTTCATTTTTACGATCTTATCCCCTTTTTTGGAATAAGATTTTACAATGGCATCTTTAATTTTCTGAATGGCTTCATTTTTTGGCAAAACCCCTGAAATAGCGAAGAAACAAGTTTGTAAAATGGTATTTGTCCTTTTTCCCAGATTCACATCCTGCGCGACTTTTGTGGCATCAATCACATAAAATTCCAATTCGTTTTCCACTATCTTTTCCTGCATTTTTTTGGGCAATTCATCCCAAATTTCTTCATTAGAAAACGGTGAATTTAAAAGGAAGGTTCCTCCTTTTTTAATATTCTTCAGAATGTCATATTTATCGACAAAATTAAATTGATGACAGGCAATAAAATCGGCCATATTTATTAAATAGGTAGAAAATATTGGTTCCGGTCCAAAACGAAGATGCGATACAGTTTGTGATCCTGCTTTTTTTGAATCGTATACAAAATATCCCTGAACGTAATTATCGGTGGTTTCACCAATAATTTTAATTGAATTTTTATTCGCTCCAACTGTTCCGTCAGATCCCAGGCCATAAAAAATACAGTTAATCGTTGTTCTTTTGGCTTCAAACTCGGGGTTGTAGGATAAACTTGTAAAACTTACATCGTCGTTTATTCCTATGGTGAAATGATTCTTAGGCTTGTCTTTTAAAAGTTCATCGTAAATCCCTTTTACCATGGCAGGGGTAAATTCCTTGGAAGACAATCCGTAACGTCCTCCAACTATAACCGGCATTTCACGGTCGCTTTCCGCAAAGGCGGTCACCACATCCTGGTATAAAGGTTCCCCTGTACTTCCGGGTTCTTTTGTCCTGTCTAAAACAGCTATTTTTTTAACCGTTTTTGGCAGTTCTTTTATGAAATGTGAAATAGAGAATGGCCTGTATAAACGAACGAACAGCACTCCAATTTTTTCATCTGTATTAGCAAGGGTTTCAATTGTTTCCTTAACAGCGCCTTCTCCAGAACCCAT
>Ga0307486_1000781_pt1 | contig 26966 bp, 25 predicted proteins | sample CBIW02metaG_FD_203663 | JGI IMG/M metagenome (GOLD analysis project Ga0307486, IMG submission 203663) | Sea-ice brine microbial communities from Beaufort Sea near Barrow, Alaska, United States - CBIW 0.2 | ecosystem: Environmental > Aquatic > Marine > Coastal | place: USA: Alaska | collected...
TCAAATGACTGATTGTGTGGGAGCCTTTTCGTTGATAAACCATACCTCGAAAATATAGATTTTTTCGCAATACTAAAGTCCTGCAATAAAATTGCAGGGTTTAAATCCCGCTTTTGAGACCAATCAAACCCCTATCTCCTTAACAGCAGTTCTCCCCGGACAACAATTACCGGGTACCTGCCGAAAATTTGCGTTTTAAAAACTTTCGGAATAACTAAACTTATTCCAAAAAATTCAGAAATATGAGATTTTGATAAAACAAACGGCCTGTAGGGATGGCTGTTTTCAGTAGCTATTATTTAAATAAATCTACTCTTATTAATTTTTTAACAATATAACAAGAAGATTGAAAAACTGCGGGAAAACCTGTAAAAATCTATCAACAATTGGAAGTTCAATTACTAAAGTCAATAAATTATTAAATTGATGGTGAAAAACATTACTTAAAATGAGTAAGAAAATAGCACTTTCAAAAGATCAGGAAGAAGCCTTAATTCAAAACCTAAAATCCCGTTTTGAAAATAACAAAGCTCACTACAAGCAACTGGATTGGGCTAAGATTGAAACAAAATTAAAGACAAATCCCGGAAAACTCTGGGTTTTAAACGAAATGGAAAAAACCGGGGGAGAACCTGGTTTACTTAGCTACGATTCCAAAACCGATGAATACACATTTTGTGATTTCTCAAAAGAAAGTCCGAAAGGCAGAAGAAGTCTGTGCTATGATCGCGAGGCCCTTGAATCCCGAAAAAAATTCAAACCTGAAAACAGCGCCCTGGAACTGGCTGAGGAAATAGGGATTCAAATTTTAGACGAAGAACAGTACCGGGAACTGCAGCAATTCGGAAATTTTGATACGAAAACTTCGAGTTGGTTAAAAACACCGGCAGAAATAAGGAAACTCGGCGGAGCAATTTTTGGAGATTTCAGGTACGGAAAAGTCTTTATTTACCACAACGGCGCCGAATCTTACTACGCCGCTAGGGGTTTCCGCGGGTTTTTAAAGGTTTAGGTTGAGGTAGTTCTTATTAAAATGGCGTTGACACCGTCACCCTGAACCTGTTTCAGGGTCTAACATGTTTTGATTATCAAGATCTTAGATCCTGAAATAAATTCAGGATGACGATCTAAGAAACTTTTAAAACCTTGTCAGGTCGAGCGCAGTCGAAACCTTTTGTTGGAATTTTCCTCAATAGCCGAGCTAAACAAGGAATATTTCCATTATTTAGTATTTTTTCCTTTTAAACCTTCAAAAATAATTATAATTTGGCCGTATGAAAGATGTCAAATTTGCCATAACCGATATTGAAACTACAGGCGGCGGAATTAAGGGAAATAAGATCACCGAAATTTGTGTACTGGTAGTTCAAAACGGAAAAGTTATAGACGAATACAGCTCTTTGGTGAATCCCGGGACCGAGATTCCCTTATACATTGAAACCCTTACTAACATCAATGATGAAATGCTCGTCGATGCGCCAAAATTCTCCGAAATCGCTTCTGAAATTGCCAGCATTACCAAAGATTGTGTTTTCGTAGCCCACAATGTAAATTTCGATTATAACATTATTAAGTCAGAATTCAATAACCTGGAACTACCGTTTCAAAGAAAACGCCTTTGTACGGTAAGGTTGGCAAAGAAACTTATTCCGGGACTTTTTTCTTACAGCCTGGGAAATATTTGTACGTCTATAAATATTCCGCATACCGACAGGCACCGAGCCCGGGGCGATTGCGAGGCAACAGTGACGCTTTTTCAGCGCTGCCTGGATTTAGATCCAGAATATGAAGTTTTTACCGCTTTTCTGAATCAAAGAACGGCGGCCTCTTACCTTCCTCCCAATTTTAAAAATTCAGATTTCGAAAAATTACCTGCTTCAACCGGGGTATATTTCTTTAAGGATAAAGACGGAATTCCGCTTTATATCGGTAAAGCAAAAAATATTAAAAGCCGGATAAAATCTCATTTTCAGGAAAAATCGAACCGGAAATATAAGTTGATGCAAGCCACCTACAGCATAGACTACGAACTTACCGGGAGTGAATTGCTGGCGCTTTTGCGGGAATCGGCGCTGATTCTAAAGTATTTCCCAGAATTCAACAAAGCCCAAAAAAAGGTGAGCAGGCCTTACACCCTTACCTCCTATCACAATCAAAAAGGGATCGAGCAGTTTGTGATTCATAAAAATAAAGTTTCGCCGGTAAGCTGGATGAAATTTTACACCCGTGAGGAGGCTATAAAATTCCTGGAATATATTTGTCAGGAATTTGAATTATGCCCCAGGTATTGTGGTTTGCAAACCGGGGTTGCGCATTGCAGTCATTATAAAATTACCAGCTGCAGCGGGATGTGCAAAGGAGAAATAGACAAAGGCGAATACAACCGGCGGGTTTCCAAAGCCGTTGATTATATTAATCAATATGAAAATTCCTGCCTGCTGGTAGAAAAAGGCCGGACTAAAGCTGAAAAATCTTTTATCTATTTGAAAAAAGGTCGTTATGCCGGATATGGTTTTGTAGAAGATTCAGAGGATTTCAGCGGGCCCGAGCAGTTTGAGGATTACCTGGTTCCGCAAACAAATTCCAGTTATGCCGACAGGATTGTGAACAGGTATTTAAATACTAAAAAGAACATCACCCGCTTAAATCTAAACACCGAAGAAGATGAAACGGTTAATGACCGGGAACCGGAAGAATGGTTGGTAGATTCCCACTGATTTTTGGGTTTTTAGTAAAAAAAAAGCATAAAAAAGACTGTCTGAAAATCATCTTCTAAGCGTCATCCTGAATTTACTTCGGGATTCTAACATGACTTAAATATTAATGACTTAGACCTCCGAACATATTTCGGAGCAAGCTCTGAAATAAATTAAGGGTGACGATTTAAAAAACTCTCAGACAGCCTTTTAATTTTACTTCAGATTTCTATTGAGCTGGATGGTAGGAAAATTTTTGTCCCCCAACGGACACTCCTGCCATTGCACCGGCCTTAGGCATGGTAACAATGGCTACTCCGTCTTTAAAATCAATAGATTCGGAAACCCCTTCTTCCAGTATTACTGCAGATGCGTTTGCCGAAAGTTCAAAGTCTCCATCTTTAAATCTTTCAAGATCTGTTTCGGTTTCAAAGAAAAGTACTTCTACAAAGGCTTTTCCCCCGGCCTGCAATCCTATGTCTATCTGCTTAAGATCGGCATATCCTACAAGCGTATTATTTTCATATACAACACCATTACCGGAAGCCCCTCCAACTATATATGCTCCTTTTCCAACATTTGGAAATATTGCATAACCTGCAGAATCATCAAAAAGTTCTGCTGCATTAGCATGGTTTTGCATCAATTCGGTTTTGGCATTCTCTGCATCCCTTCTAAGATCGTCTTCAGTATTTTTCGTACTACCACAACTTGCGATTAGTAATAGCGCCATAACAAATAGTGGTTTGTAATGATTTTTGGTTAGTGATTTCATCTTAATTTATTTTTTGGTTATTGAATTAAATTAGTCCTTATATAGCATTCACATTGTTAACCGACTGTTATTTCACTTAATATTAGCGTTTTACAGATTAGCTTGAAAATTTTAGTTATGACCAGACTCATAAAATAGCGGAAGGACAAAGCAGATATTTGTAAGGAAATATTGTTCAACTTAAAGCCATTATTATGAATACTGAAACTGTGAAAACCGTAGCTGATTATGTAACTGAAAACATTAAAAACGCGCACTTATTTAAAAAACACGGGATCGATTTTTGCTGTGGCGGCGGAGTTAGTTTAGCTCAGGCTGCGGAAAAAGCCAATGTGAACCTGGAAATACTGGAAAAAGAATTACAGGAAACAGACTCGGTTAGTCCGGGATACGATTATAACAAATGGAAACTGGATTTCTTAACCGACCATATTATAAACGTTCATCACCAGTATGTGCAGGAAAATATCCCGTTGCTTATTCAGTATGCAGCAAAAGTGGCCAAAGTTCACGGAGGCCAGAGAAAAGAACTGCTGGAGATTCAACAGTTATTTACCCAGGTAGCCCAGGAATTAAGTGCCCACTTAAAGAAAGAAGAACTTATTCTGTTTCCATTTATCAAAAAAATGGTAAAAGCCCAGGAAGAAGGAACCCCGTTACCAAAACCGAATTTCGAGAAAATTGATGACCCAATTGAAATGATGGAAGCCGAGCACGACGACGCCGGCGCCATTTTTAAACAAATTTCTACCCTAAGTGATAATTACACTTGCCCCGACTGGGCGTGCAATACTTATAAGGCGTTTTATGCAAAACTGGAAGAGTTTGAAAACGACCTACACCATCACGTACATTTAGAAAACAACATTCTATTTCCAAAAGCAATAGAACTTGAACACAGTTTAAACAATTAGAGAGATTTCATTTTAGGATCCCCAAAGCCTAAGAGGAATTTAGTTTTATTTTAGAGGTTTGTTTTTAATTGTGTTGAAGACTACCCCAGGTTAGAAATTTCCTGGGGTATTTCCTTTTTACTCGATAATCGAGAATTAATGCTCCGTCCCGAAGCATCGGGATGCCTGGAAATAAAAAAATCTTTCCATTTAATGCCTCGTTAGCTTGCCACGAGGTAATTTACTATATTCCCGGATGTTTCGTTTAGACCTAAAAGCCCATACTAACATTGCTTTTGCTTATTTTTTCCTGGCTGCCGGCCTGGGAATTTTACTTCGGCTTTTTTACGTAACTCCCATTGCGGCAAATTATAAATATATTATTCACGCTCATTCTCATACCGCTTTGTTGGGTTGGGTATATCTTGCATTAACCGGAATTATTTATCGCTTACTTTTTCCAACTACAAAGCTTCCCAAAAAATACCTGTACATTTTCCTGGCAACCAATATTAGTTTACTGGGCATGTTATTTAGTTTTCCTTTTCAGGGTTATGCGGTGGTTTCTATCATTTTTTCCACGCTTTTTTTGTTTTGCTCCTATTTTTATACTTTCTTTATTTTACGAAATACACCGGCAGAGCACCACCACACCCAATACTTTAAACTTATAAAAGCCGCCTTATGGTATATGGTTTTTTCCAGCATTGGGCCCTGGGCTTTGGGTGCAATTATGAGCACGCTGGGCAAGGCTTCTATCTGGTATAAACTTTCTATCTATTTCTATCTTCATTTTCAATATAATGCCTGGTTTTTATTAGGCATTTTAGGAATTGTATTTTACCTCTTTCAGAAATTAAAATTGAGATTTGCTCCTAGCGAGTTTGAGCGATTTTTCTACCTGTTGAACTCCGGCGTGATCTTAAGTTTCTTTCTTTCCACTTACTGGACCAATCCGCCGATGGTTTTCTACTTGCTGGGAGGACTTGGTGTTATCCTACTGCTTCTTGCTTTCTACCAACTTTTCGCATTTATCCTGCGGAATAAAAATCAATTGAAAGCTGGATTGAATTCATTCAATTATCAAATTTTAAAGATCGCTGGAATATTACTGGTTGGGAAGATCTTTATGCAAAGCCTTACTGCAATTCCCTTTTTTGCCGACCTGGCATTCGAAAATTTAGATTTTGTAATTGGCTATTTACACTGGGTTTTTCTTGGTTTTGTTTCCCTGGCTTTATTCGGATTTTTAAATTGGTTGAAATTGATTAGGCTTCCCGAAAAAGCATTCTACCTGTACCTCAGCGGATTTTTAATTTCTGAAACACTAATTTTTTACAAAGGATTTGTACTTTGGCTGGGACTTCCCTTTTTCAGCAGTTATTTCCTGATATTGGTTTTAGTAAGTGCGCTAATTCCCATTTCCGTAGGATGGATCCTGGGCCTTAATTTGAGCAAAAATGAGTAAACTCCACATCATTCATTCTCAGAAGATATGATCTTCCTCATTTTGAAACCCGGGAATTTTTATCAGGTTTGTTTTACTTTAAAATAATAAGATGATCAAAGAAAGTATTTTGTTGGATTATGGGGCTTCGAAGGAAATTTACCATAAAGGAGATCAGCTTTTTGGAGAAGGAGAAATTGCGCTTAATTTCTTTCAAATTATTTCCGGCGAGATCAAGATGAATAATTATAATGCCGATGGGAAAGAATTTATTCAGGGGTTATTTGTAGACGGACAGAGTTTTGGCGAACCACCTTTGCTGGCAGATGTAAAATATCCCGCAAATGCAGAAGCCATAAAAACATCAGAAGTATTAAAACTACCAAAACTCAACTTTTTAGAACTGCTCACCCAACATCCTGAAACGCATCTAAAACTCACCCGTACCCTTGCGAAAAGGCTTTTCTATAAAGCGATTATGGTTTCTGAAATCTCCAGTCAGGATCCCGAACATCGAATTATAAGGATCCTGGATTACCTAAAACGATATGTACATCAAATTGAAGGTGAATTTAAATTTAAAGTAAACCTCACCCGCCAGCAAATAGCCGATCTAACCGGACTAAGGGTAGAAACCGTGATCAGGGCTATGAAAGGCCTGGAGAAGAAGGGCGAAATAAAAATTAAAAGCGGAAAAGTTTATCGTTAATCCCTGGTTGAGGATTTAATTCCCGCGCAATTTTCAAAAGGATTTTCCAATTTAAAGTTCCTGGACTTACTCCGAAAAATTTAACTCGGGTTTAAAAATCTTTTTTCGCTGAAATATATTTAATTCTCCAAACAGGAAGTATCACCCATAATATCAGTACTGCAATAGAGGTGAATGCTCCCAGGCCTGTTCCAAAAAACTGTTTGAATACTGCACCGGTATAACCCAGCAAAGCAGAAATATCTAATTTCAGCAAAATGAGTATCCTGGAAAGATCTATAGGATTCAGCATACTTGCCACCAGGGAGAATTTATCCAGCGGATAATCCTGAAAGTAAACCAGCGAAAGTAAAAAGAGTCCGTCGTAGACCACGGCCAGGAAAAGCCAAAGCAAGATTGCCAGGCCAAAACCTTTTATTTTATTCTCGTGAGATAGAGCGATGTTGAAAGCCAAAGCAGTAAAAATAAAGGTGAGAAATACCCCGGAAACTAAAAGAGAAGCGAAATCCCAAATTGCCCCCGACTGAAATAAGCCGTAGATAATAAAGGGTAAACCCAATCCAAGGATAAGGCTGGCCGATAAAGAAATAGCAACTCCAAGATATTGCCCTAGAAAAATAGAACTTCTTCTTACCGGTTGCGCCAGGAGTAGCTCTGTAAATTCTCGCGAATTATAAAAGTACATCACTCCAAAGATGGTCCCAATAAGGGGCACCAGTATAATGATCACGTTCATTAAGGTAATTACCGCATTGGAAAGATCGTTGTTTAAAAACAACAAGACTACTCCCAAAAGCAAGTAAAAAAAGAAGTAGACGTAACTCCAGAGGCTACGTGAAAGGTCGTAAAAACTATATTTTAATATTTTAAGCATGGTTCTCGGTTAAGATGTTGGCAATGGCATGTTCAAAATCTTTCTCGCCTGTAGAAGTTTTAAGCTCCTCTACTGTTCCGTTGAAATAGATTTTACCTTCCAGAAGAAATACAATTCTATCTGATATTTCTTCAACAAAATTCATAATATGCGAAGTGATAAGGATGGTCTTCCCTTTCTCTTTTTCCTGCTGAATAAGCTTCCGCAGGCGAATAAGCGAAACAGGATCAAGGCCTGAAGTTGGCTCATCAAGAATAATCAACGGGCTATCGAACATAAAGCACAAAACCAGGTTCACCTTCTGTTTACTTCCTCCTGAAAGATTACTAAGCTTTTTTTGCAAAAATGGCTCCAGTTTAAAAAGGTCTATAAGCTCCTGATCCCGGGCTTCTTTACCACGCAAATCTTTGATCATATCAATAAGTTCCTGCACCTTTAAATTGCCGGGAAAATTGGCTATTTGCGGCAGGTAATCTATATTCTTTCGGTAATTCCAGTGTTTTTTAACCCTTTCCCCGTTAACTTCAATTTCTCCCTTTTGGGATACTACCATCCCAAGGATACTTTTTATAAGCGTAGTCTTCCCGGAACCGTTAGGGCCCAATACTGCTATAATTCCGCTTTCCGGGGTTTTAAGATTAAGTCCGTTTAGAACAACCAGCGGACCAAATTTTTTATGGAGGTTTGTGATATTTACCATTGGATTTTTTTCATTTGGGGTTGAGCATCAATAAGATCGGCCGGCGTAAAAATTGGAGAAACTTTCTCTGAAAAATCCAGCAGATCTATAAACGTACTTCTTAAGAGTACGATCGCTTCGGGAGTTTTGTTCACGAGGTATGAAAAAAGCGTCACAGGCCTAAAAGGCACATCCCCGATTCCATCTCTATTTAAATCGTACCCGGAATAACCGCTCCAGTAATTATTACTGAATTTATTATTATTGAGTCTCCCGGTATAGGCTACATCAAAGGAATTGTATAAAAAATTATTGCGTTTAAAATTGTTATCATAAACAGCTCCTCGAATTCTTATCGCGTAACCATTATTCCTAAAATCATTTTCTATATAATCTATGCGGTTAGTATTATCGGCGCTTATAGCTATAGTGTTATCCTCAAAAATATTATTCTTTAATTCTGAATCGTTTATTTCTTTTAGCAGAAGTCCGTAAGAAGCACTACCCCAGTTTTTCCTGAACTGGTTATTCTGCATATCAATAAATTTGGAATACATCACTGCTACCCCGGCTCCATTGTTTTCAAATATATTGCCTTTATACAGATCGTGGTCTGAAAACATAAAATGCAGGCCATACCTTAAGTTATCTTTACAGAGATTGCCAATGATCTCAGAATTATTCACAAATTCGAGGTAGATGCCATCCCTTAGGCCAATTACTTCATTATTCTTTACACTTATTTTTTCCGACTTCCATATATGAACCCCGTTACCCGAAGTAGACTGATTCTTAGCTTTACTGGTAATTTTATTGCCGGAAATAATTCCTTCAGAAGACCTTTCTAACAGGATGCCAAAAAACACCTGATCCAGCCTGTTATTCTTCACCTCAAAATTTTTAGAGTTTGAAACCAGGATACCCGCAAAGTCATTAGTATGGCTTCTCCCAACATTGATAATCTTTAAGCCTTCAATCGAAAAATTTTCTGCTCTTATGCTTATTGCGGTGCCTTCCATTTCTGCGTCTATCACAGGAAGGCCTTCACCAATTATGCTAAGGGATTTATCAATAATGGTGATATCGTGTTCCTTATAGGTGCCACTTTTAATCCTTATAACATCATCATTTTCGGCCATGTCTACGGCAGCCTGAATGGTCTTTACCTGACAACTTTTACAGACCTCGATCTCCTGAGCCTGAAAGCTTGTTGTTGTTAAACCGAGAAATAAAAAAAGAATAAAAAATCTCCCCATGTTATTGGTGACTTATAGGTAATGAATCGGTTTGAAGGAAATGAGTCTCCAATCCCTCCCAGCTAAATGTTCCTTCAGATGCATCCTTAACCACAGAACTTTCTTTTTTAAAAGCAGCAAGGTTGCCACCCATAGGTGATTTAATACTATCGTTTATCACAAAACCAGCCTTATGGACATCTATCATAGTACCTGGTTGCTCAAAATCAGCAACCAAATTTACGGCCATATCATAATTATGCTGAAGCTGGTCATTAAGCATGCATTCTATAGCATCATATTTATATTGCTTCCCTTTTTGACTTACCGCCTGCGCAGAATAAGCCTGACTCACAATTGTCATCTCGCAGAAATCGCAGTTATCATTCCCGTAGTCTATTGGTTGAGGTTCATTGCTGCATGCAGCGAACAGCCCGAGCACAAAGAGGTAAATTATCTTTTTCATAGCTTTAAATTTTCCTTAGCTTCGATCCTTCTTTGCTTTTTTTCCAATCCACCAGGCAACTAAAGTTAGTAACATTCCTGCAAACATTAAATAGGCACCTGCTTTAGGGTAGGAATGTGCTGTGAAATTCAGAATCTTCTGAGATCCCAGCAAGGGTGGCTTATAGCTTAAAGGCTCGCCTTCAGAGTCAGTTAACTTCATAATCGCTTTAGGATCGAGATCAGTTCCGTAGTCTGTTAACCAGTTATTAAAATCTATCATTCCTAAAATGCCTAAAATGCTCATTAGTATCAGCCAGCTTAAGAACCAGTTTGGACCTATAATTTTAAAGAAGCCCAGGATCCCCAGAAGAGCCCCAAGAGCAGCCATTCCGCCAATTACAAGCGGAAAAGTGTTGAATTCCCACATTTCTGCAGGAGTAGGAATCTTTTTCATGCCAATATAGTGGTTTATACCATCTATGTTCTGTATATCAAATTCTTCTTCGCCCTGAATTCCACTTATATAAATATTCATCCCCAAAGGATCCGGATACTGTGGCGCTTCCAGTTGTATATTCCAGAGTGGGTAGATAAACAGACCGAGCAGTAACGCTGAACCTATTACCATTAAAATTCCTGATTTTTTCATTATTAAGGGGATTTGTAAAAGAAAGCGGATAAATATTCCATCCACCCGCCTTTTTCAATCTAAAAACAATCAGTTTTCAACTAAATAAACTAATTAATCTCTTCATCATCCAAAGTCCATTTCAATGGAACATTTGAATTCTCACCAGATACTCTTACGTATCCTTGCATTTCCTGGTGAAGCGCTGAACAAAAGTCGGTACAGTAGAATGGCCATACCCCTTCTTTTTTGGGTTCCCAGGTAATTGTTTTGGTTTGCCCGGGCATAATAAGGAGCTCAGAAGTGTTTGCACCAATCATAGCGAAGCCGTGTGGTACATCAAAATCCTGCTCAAGGTTAGTAACGTGGAAGAATACTTTATCTCCAACTTTAATACCTTCCAGGTTATCGGGTGAGAAGTGACTTCTTACTGTTGTCATATAGACGTGAACTTCATTTCCATCCCTAACCATTTTGGTCTCAGATTCGCTAGTAGCTGCATATTCATGCTCGTTCTCATCCAGTCTGTAGATCTTTTTCGATTTGGATTTAATCAGATCTGCAGGGATTCCAGCAGCATAGTGAGGCTCTCCGTGAGTTGGGAAGTCTAAAAGAAGTTCCATTTTCTCTCCGGAAATATCATATAATTGTGCAGAGTGTTCTAACTCAGGCCCTGTGGGCAGGTAACGGTCTTTGGTGATCTTGTTCAAAGAGACCATATACTTTCCGTAAGGCTCCCTTGAATTACCACCGGGGATCATAAGGTGACCAACAGAGTAGTAGCTTGGCTGTCTGTCAAGCACTTCCCAGGTTCCTAATTTCCATTTAACAACTTCAGATGAGATAAAGAAAGTAGTATAAGCGTTTCCTTTTCCGTCAAATTCAGTATGTAGGGGTCCTAAACCTCCCTCTTTTACAGTTCCCGCAAGTGTAGACTCGAAGTTAAGTACAGGGATACCATAAGCATCACCATCAAAATCTTCATTTTCAATTGCAGTGATCATTTTAGAAAAAGAGTGAACAGTAAGGTCGGTAGAAAGTTTACCGTTTCCTACTATGTACTCTCCTGAAGGATCTACATCACAACCATGAGGAGATTTTGGAGTTGGCATAAAGAATACAGCTCCTTCTACTTCTCTTGGATCTACAGTAAGAACTTTATTCTCCATAGTAGTTGTAGCAGCCTGGGTACTGTGATCAAAAACATTATGTGCATATTCTGCATCAATCTCTTCTCCTCCTCCATTTTGTACATATTCCTGAATCTTTTTCCAGTTTACAGCAGCAATGAAATCTTTATCATTCTGAGAAGCGTTAACTTCCTGCATAGTGTGAGCTTCTTCGGTGTTATAGGTGGTAAAGAAGAACCATCCATGAGAATCTCCACGTCCAGGGTGAGAAAGGTCGTAGTTGAATCCCGGCATTTTCAGCTGGAAGTCGATACTCATTCTTCCATCATCGCCAACAGCGATAAAGGTAAGAGGACCTTTAAAATTACCTTTCATTTGATCGATAGCTATATCCTCTTGTGGATAAGGCACAGAAAAACGTGTTCCAGCAACTACATATTCAGTGTTTTCGGTAATGAAAGAGGAAGAGTGGTTCCCTGCACTGTGAGGAATTTCTATAATCTCTTCGGTCTCGAAAGTCTCAAGGCTGATACGTGCTATCCTTGGAGTGTTGTTTTCATTGATAAAGATCCAACGTCCGTCAAGTTCTCCATTTGTTTGAGAAATATCGGGGTGGTGAGAATCTCCCCATGGCACAAATCCGAAGGAAGTGTTCAACATTGGTACTGTTTCTTCAGAATACCCATAACCATTGGTTGGAAACTGAGAAAAAACAGGGATCTCTTTAAGCATTCTTCCTGAAGGCAAACCGTAAACGGTAAGGTTACCACTATATCCTCCTGATAGGAATGCATAATATTCATCATGCTCTCCCGGGGATACGTAAACTCGTTCAGCAGCGTTACCGGAAATAGCGCCAGATTTCTGATCAGAAGACCCTCCATTGCCACAGGATTGGATAAATAGTCCCAGTACCCCTAAGACCGCTATTTTAAAAATATTTTTCATTAGATTGGGTTTTAATTATTGTTTAAAATTGGATTGATTATTCTTTTGGTAAAATGACATCTTCAACTACATGTACCCATCCATTACTCACTTTTACGGTACCTACAATTTTGGCTCCGCCTACAATAATGTCTTCTCCATCTTTACTCACCTCAACATTTTCTCCGGAAGCCATATAAAGAGTGCGACCTTTTTCGATATTTTTCTCAAGCATATCTATTGGGTAATTGCTGGGCGCTACGTGATTTGTAAGAATATAAGCCAGTTTAGACTTATTTTCCGGTTTTAAAAGATCTTCAACCGTGCCATCAGGAAGTTTATCGAATGCGGCATTTGTTGGAGCAAATACGGTAAGTGGACCTACATTTACCAGGGCATTTTCAACCCCAGCCGCTTCAACTGCAGCAACCAAAGTGGTATGGTCTTCAGAATCCATGGCTAAGCGTAAAGCGTTTGGATTTTCACTATCGTCATCAATAAAGGCCTGGCCTTTATTAGAGCTCGCATTGTTTTCTGCTTCAGCAGTCGCGGAAGGAGTTTCGCCTTCATCATTGGTGTTATCCTTACATCCAAGAAGTACTGAAGAACTTATTAGCAGAAAGATCGTCATTAAAAAGGGAATTGATCTCATCATTTGTTGGTTTAGTTATGTTTTTTCAATTAAAAAGTTAATTAATTACGAATTTATAACTGAAATGCTTGTGAAAACATGAGTAGTATCAGTTTTGCTCATCATATTGTCTAAAATATTCTACCAGCGCCCTGGCCTCATCTTCTTCAAGTCCCTGATTAGCCATTACTGCCATATTCGACTCAATAAGGAGTCTTTTGGCAATAGGATCTTCTTTGATCATTTGTTCAGGATTAAGAATCATATTCATAATCCATTCAGGAGAACGTCTTTCGGATACTCCGGCCAATTGTGGGCCAACAAATTTCTTGTCCATTTTGTGACAGGCAGAGCACATATTTTTGAAGATACTGGCTCCATGGGTTGCCATTTCTGAATCAATATTATCAGGCAAATCCATAGACTTTATGGGGCCAATCCCTTTGTTAGATAAATCGTCTCCAGCTTCTCCCGAAGCACTATTTGTTTCAGTTTTCTTTTCTTGAGGTTTGGATGAATAGTCATCCAAACTAACATTCTCTTTTTCGTCTTTTTCAGAATTGCCACAGGCCATAACAGAAAACACTAAGGCTAAAGCCATTGCTATTTTTACAATTAGTTTCATAATGATTGATTTTGATTTCAATGGTAAAGTTAAAAGACAAGCCAATCTTATTTTATGACTATAATCATAAGGACGATTAGTAATCCAGAAGATATATTTTAACCCGATGATTTAAGGGCAGTTACAAGCATTTCAAAACCATAGATTGAGTTTTGGTATAGAGACTAAAATCTTTAGAATGCTTGCGAAATGTAGTTTTAAAAACCGGGTGATCTTTCAAGTAAAAATAACGATGAGACCAGATATAAACTTGGGAAGGAGACTATAAATCACGGACCACCGGAATATCTCCCGGTTTTCCTTTAAACAATAATGAGATGTTTAGGTATATTTTTTTGACTTAAAGAATCAAAATCTAGTACCTTTTTAAAACCTCTTCTATCTCCCTTCTGTACCGCTCTGTACCTAAAAAGTTATTATGTCCATAGCCTTCTAGAGTGATCAAAGTATCTTGTGATTTAAATTCCTGCTGCAGCTTAAGGGATGAGCCGTAATAAATAACCTGATCCTCGTCCCCATGCAAAACGGCAACAGGCATTTCCGCTTTTCTTACATAATCACCGGTCCTGAATTTATACCTGATAAGAAATCGGGGAAAGATATTCATCGGAGGAGTGTTCTTTACCAGATCGGGCAAAGAATACATGGGAGCCTGCAAGATCAGGAGTTTTGGATTGTTGGCCGCGGCTACTTTAGCTGCCATTCCGGACCCTATGGAGTGACCAATTACGATAATCTTGTTTTCAGAATAATCTGATTTCAAATGCTCATAAAGAATCTGGATGTCCTGGTGAAGCTGTTCTTCACCTTTTATGTTTCCTTCACTTTTTCCGTAGCCTCTATAATCGGGGATAAACAGGTCGTAATCAAGTATCGTAAAAGTTTCGGCCACACTGCCCCAGCTTTCCAGGGAGCCCGCATTGCCATGCAGATAAAATATCACTCCCTGCGGATTTTCAGCTTTGAACAGGAGCACATTCAGTTTCTTCCCGTCCCCCATCTCAATAAACTGTTCCTCAAAATTTTCCTTAAAATTGAATTTAAAGTCCCTATCCAGGCTTTCCGGAAAAAAGATCATCTTCTCCTGGAGAACATACACCAGCAAACAGATTAAAATATAGAATCCTATTAATACCGAAAGAAATATGATACCGGTTCTCATAAACTATTTTAATCTTTAGCTCCAAAAGAATATTCCAATATATCTACGTAAAGCGAAAATCAGACAAAAAATCACAAAAAGTTAATAGATCTGTCAAGGCCCGGTGAACAGTTCACCGCTACCGGCTCCCAGGGTTTCAGGAGTTTCGCAATTAGATTGTACTATACTTTGAACATCAGTTCAATCATCAGGATCATCAACCTGGTTTTTAACCTTACGATTCAAATATCCAAAAACCAGATTGATCATAACAACAAAAACGGTGAAAAATAATAACGAAAGATAAAGACCAAATCCGGCAAAACACCCGGCGGCCGCACTGCACCAGATAGTAGCAGCTGTAGCGAGACCTTTAACCTTTTTATCATCCTGCCCGTGTAAAATCACTCCGGCACCCAGAAATCCAACTCCCACAACTATCTGTCCCACAATACGCGTCATATCGGTTCCCCCGGCATCCTTAAACAATAAAGAAATTGTAATGAATGCACAGGCTCCAAGAGCAACCAACATATTGGTTTTTAGCCCGGCTGGTTTTCCCTTAATTTTTCTTTCCAGGCCCATTAGCAATCCCGCCATCGTAGCAGCGCCACTTTGAAGAAGGAATTGCACGTTATCTATTTCCATAACAAAAAGTTGATTTTTAAAATTACACTATGCCTTTGGTAAAACAAAATAAGTTTTAAGACCGGGATTATCAGGTTAGCAGGAATCTTTGTCAAGGCCCGGCTGCGCAAAGTCTCACTTCATCGATCTTCCATTTCCAGATGTTAACTACCGTCTTTAGTCTATCGACGAAGGATTAAACTCCCGATATCTATATAGTGACAACATATTTCTATACTCCAATTCTAATTTATTAGCATTAAATGACTATTATCATAAACTGCTAATTGCTAATTATTTACATTTAATATATAAACTTTCTCCACACAGGAAAAGAATATTTAAACCTTAGTTATTTTATTATCTGGCGGATCTGGAAACCTCTTGAGTGAAATTTTTAGGGGCCGCTTTGGATTTGATCCTATGCCTGGGTTTGTGTGTAATTATTTAAAGAACTGATATTGATTTACCGGGAACCCTTGAAGTTATTTTAAGTTATACCGAGTCCCTGGCATTCCCCGCTGGTACATTTAGACTTTGAAATTAATCCCCTTAGTTATTATATAAACATTTAAAACAAAAATCATGAAAAGAGTGGAAAACAAAGTGGTCATTGTAACCGGAGGTGCCTTAGGTATTGGTCGGGAAACCTGTCTTTTATTAGCACGAGAAAATGCCAAAGTTGCAGTTACAGATATTCTTGACCAGGAAGGTGAAAAATTAGTGGAAGAAATTAACCAATCTGGTGGAGTTGCAAAATACTGGCACTTAGATGTATCTAATGAAAAACAAGTTGAAAAGGTATATGCAGAAGTAGCTAAAGAATTTGGGAAACTAGATTCAACCATAAATAATGCGGGGATAGCGGGTGTGGACAAACCCACTCATGAATTAACTGAAGAGGAATGGGATGCGGTTATGAAAATAAATGTAAAAGGGGTATTCTTTTGCACCAAGCATGCTATTCCTCATATGCAAAAAACAGGCGGAGGAAGTATCGTAAACCTTTCTTCCATTTACGGGATAATTGGCGCCGGAGATATTCCACACTATCATGCTTCTAAAGGAGCTGTTAGATTAATGTCTAAAAATGATGCCTTGATTTATGCAAAGGATAAAATACGAGTAAACTCTGTACATCCCGGATTTATTTGGACCCCGCTGGTTGAAGAGTTTGGAAAAGATGTTCCAAATTTCAGGGATAATCTAGCCAGTCTGCATCCAATAGGGCATGTAGGCGAACCTATTGATATTGCCTACGGAATTCTTTATCTGGTATCAGATGAAGCTAAATTTGTTACCGGAAGTGAATTGGTTATTGATGGGGGTTATACCTGTAAATAATTTATTTAATGAAGAACCTCGGGGCAAGCCCACGAGGTATTAATCGGAAAACTATTTTATAATTTCGAGGCAAGCCTCGGGGGAATTAAACCCTCAATTAGGGATTAAAAGCTCGTCAGTTTAATAGACTTTATTTCCGCCTATAGTGAGAATAATGGCGTATCGAGAACTCTTATTTACGAAAAGTTCTCGATACATTTTCCCTTCTGCTACACAGACATTTCACTTTGAGCTGATTTACACTTTTAAATATTTCCATGATGAACATTCTTTTTTTTAGTACAAAAACCTATGATCAGCAGTTCTTCACCACCGCCAACGAGGCATTTGGGTTTGAGCTAAAGTTTATGGAGTTACCGCTGAACAAGAGCACAGCAGTATTGGCGAAAGGGCATGAGGTAGTATGCGTATTTGTTAATGATGTTGTGAGTGCAGAAGTGCTGCAGGAGCTTTCCGCACAGGGGGTACGTCTGATTGCCCTGCGCTGTGCAGGCTTCAACAATGTAGATTTAAAAACTGCTGAGGCTTTAGGTATAAAAGTAGTGAGAGTGCCTGCTTATTCGCCTTACTCTGTAGCCGAACATACCATTGCCCTCATACTTACGCTTAACCGCAAAACACACCGCGCCTACAACAGGGTGAAGGAGGGAAACTTTGCTTTACAGGGTTTAATGGGGTTTGACCTGCATGGAAAAACAGTCGGGCTTATCGGGCTGGGGAAGATTGGTCTGGCTACAGCCAGGATACTGCAAGGTTTTGGCTGCAGGGTGTTGGGCTATGATATAGCCAGGCCAGCCGAAGCAGAAAGTATTGGAATCGAGTTTACTGATCTTGATTTCTTGTACAAGCATTCCGATATTATTTCACTGCATTGCCCCTTGACCCCTGATACCTTCCACATTATAAATAAGGAATCCATTCGGAAAATGAAAAATGGCATAATGCTCATCAACACCAGTCGGGGGGCTCTAATCGATAGCAAAGCCGTCATTGAAGGCCTAAAACAGGAGCAGATAAGTTATCTGGGGCTGGATGTGTATGAGGAAGAAGCAGACCTTTTCTTTGAAGACCTTTCCAACAAGGTCATTCAGGATGATGTTTTTATGCGCCTTCTTTCTTTTAACAATGTCCTCATTACGGGGCATCAAGCCTTTTTTACCAGCAATGCGCTGGAAAAAATTGCAGGGACAACCCTGGAGAATGTCAGGGAATTTCGGGAAGGCACTCCCTTACAAAATGAGGTAAACCCTGGCTAAATTTCCTCTTTATGGTTTATTTCCTCTCGCTTTTACCCATTCTTATCATTATAATCCTTTCTTTAACCAAAGGGGTTAAGCCAGCCGTCATAATAGGATTTGCTATTACAAGTGCCTTGTTCTTTTATTGGGAAGCTTCCTTTAGTCATTTCCTGGGAAGCTTAGGCGTAGCCTTTCTCACTACAGTGAATATTTTGATGATTGTGTTTGGAGCCCTTTTTTTATACAATATTATGCAGGGCACAGGCCTGATTTCACAAATCAGCCACTCCTTAGATAACCTGCATCCTTCTAAAGAAATAAGATTTTTTCTGCTGGCCATTTGTCTTACGGCATTTTTTGAAGGAGTAGCCGGTTTTGGCACCCCTGGTGCGATTGTTCCCCTGCTATTAATCGCTATGGGCTTTAATGCTGTTTTGTCGGTATCGGTAGTATTGTTATTCGATGGCCTATTTGCGATTTTTGGCGCTGTTGGAACGCCCATCATTACAGGCTTGCAACTGCCCCTGGACCTAACGCACGCCCAGGTGCAACAAATTGGTTTTACCGCTGCTGTTATTGGTGTAATTGTGCAGTTTTTTATTTTATTTGCCATATTCAGGATGTTTGCTCAAATGCAAAATCCACTACAACATAAAGGGAAAATTCTGCTCCTTTTTACTTTTTTTGCATTTCCCTTTTGCCTGTTTGCCTGGTTGGTGCCAGATTTAGCCACTGTACTGGCCGCACTTGTTATGCTTATTCTATCAATATTTTATTTAAAGGGAGCCGAGGGACAAATTAATTTACGACCCTGGCTACCTTATGGAATTCTAGCAATTTTACTCCTACTGCCGAAATTATTCAATCCTTTAAATCGATGGATTGGCTGGGATTTAGCTTTTTCGGATATGTTCGCATCTGGACTAAATGCATCCATCAGACCCTTGCAGTCGCCTCTCATCCCTTTTGTTATTGTAGGGATTGGCGTGGCTTTGTACAAAAAAAGCAAGTCTTTTTATTTAGTTAAGTCTTCTGTTAAGCTATGGAACGTGTTTATTGTTCTCTTTCCTTCTGTTGCAGTAGCACAATTAATGATCAATTCAGGGGTGCATCAACCCTCTATGGTTAATAATATTGCCGATCTTCTTAGCAATCTGGGTAGCAGTGGCTATACCCTATTAAGTCCATTATTAGGTATTATTGGTGCTTTTATAACAGGGAGTACTACAATATCTAATGTAGTTTTCGGGCCATCCCAGCTGGAAACAGCCAGGCTTCTTAACCTGGATCCAAATATACTTCTGGCTTTGCAATTGAATGGTGCAGGAATTGGAAACGCCATTTGTCTGTTTAATATTATAGCAGCAGCTTCTATAGCCAATCTTAAGAACTATAAAGAAGTACTTGCTCGCAATATGGCCCCAGCTCTTCTGGCAGGGCTCATTGCCGGTTTTCTGGGCTGGTGTATAATTCAAATTCTATAAGCCCTGTGCAAAATCACAGAAAAAATCCTCCCCGCGTCAAGTTGTCCCGAAAGCTTTCGGGATTATTCCAGTTTTTAATGGGTTAAAAATTACGATTGAGCTTGATGTGCTCAAATACGCTATGCTGTAAGACAGAGAAAACGTTTTTATGTTAGTTTTAAGCTGCCCCCTTGGGCCTACTAGCCTGCGAATGCAGGGGCGAAGGGCTTTCATTCACCACTCCAGCCATAGGGAATTATCTTTCTCTATACGCAGACCGGTACCTAGTTCCTTTCCTTCCCTGTCCAGTGTTTTTTGAAGCCATTCAACATCATTCCTGCTTGCAGGATTAAGCCTAAGTTTTTTTATTTTCATCGGGATCATCTTCAGGGATAGCAGTTTCCCGGATTCTATGGCAACCTCCGGAAAATACATCAGGCTTAGTTCTCCACGATATTCCTGCTTACCGCTTATGCCTTCATAGTCATTAATGAAATCCCCGGCTCCGTAGATAATTAGTTTTTCCTTATAAACCTCCATACCCATAGGATGATGGGAAGAATGTCCGTAAATAAGATCTACTCCGGCTTCATCTATCAGGCGGTGAGCGAATTCCCTATGCTTGAAGGAACATCATAACCCCAGTTTCCACCCCAGTGTACTGAAAACACCACAACATCTCCAGCCTTTTTCAAATTTTGAATCTTCTCTGTGATGTTCTCCAATTCCGTTTCATTTAATTGGTGGAGTAGATTCACGCCGGGATCTTGCCCTTCGGGTGCCCAAACCGGTGGGATCCCACTATTGTGATATCCGTAAGACAGCACTATGAGTCGACCCCTATCGTATTCAAGAATTGAAGGTTTTTTTGCTTCTATTGCATTTCTTCCGGCACCTGAATAGGCAATCCCAGCTTTTTCCAGTGTTTCTATGGTTTCCATAAGCCCATGGTGTCCCCAATCCATAACGTGGTTGTTGGCGAGGCTGATGTGGTCAACATCTGCAGCTATCAGCACCTTCACATTCTCAGGGTGCATACGATAATGTATCCCTTTCCGGTGCCATGCTTCTTCATTGGTGGTGATACTGGTTTCCAGGTTGATCAGCCGGAAGTGAGGGGATTCCTGCTTCCAGACTTTAAGCGCAGCGCCCCAGATATAATCATAAGTTAATGGCGTATCGATCTTTCCGCTTTCTCTTTCGGCTAGTTTTATATAATCCCGTGCATCTTTGATATAGGATTCATAGAGCACAGGGTTCACCGAATTGGGCAGGGCCTGGTCCACGCCGCGTCCGGTCATCACATCTCCACAAAGAAATAATTTCAAAGCATTTTCTGAAGTTTTCTTTGGTTCCATAGTATTTTTAGTTTGGGAATGACAGGAAAATCCGAAAACTGAAACCAGTATCCCGAAGATCAGAATTTTTAGCAGTTGCTTCATCCTTAATTTTGTTGCTGACTATAAGTTAAACGACAAGGAAAAAACCAGCAAGGCCGGATGTGTTAAATAATGCGATTTTAGCGAAGTTTTGAAAATAGCTGTTGTTTTTAACTTTCCTCGGTATGTTCTTAAATATTCTGGATCATTCCTCACCTGAATCTATTCCTTATTTCGAAATAAAGCCAGATGCTGGATAAGAGTCCGGCTTTCAAGCCCTCCCGCTAATGCTCCTGTAGTAACTCCCACAGTACTAATAAATACGGCAAGGCGTATTTTGTCTTCAAGAAGAATTTCCGGTTTGTTAAGCGTAGGCCAGGTTTGCATAAGATCTGGTGGAAACACATAGAGTTCAATGACCATCATAAGGATGCCCACCAACAGGAAGAGTCCAATACACGCCAGGAAGATGCTGAAATAAATTACACTATTAGCAACTGCAAGATGTTCGGTAAGAATTCTTTTTTCCTTTCTGGGTAAAAAAAGAGATTGCACCCGCACCAGATAAAAGCTCGCAAGCATGATGCTTATTCCGGCAAAAAAAGCAGCCGTTCCATTAGTCATTCCAAGACCTACATCCCATATTTCTGCTGTAAAGATGAGTATTATGGCCGGGGCAACGGCTGCAGTTGCAAGACCCGGTAAGGATAGCGGTAACAAAAGTGCCCTGTTTTTAAGCAAAGGTCTGAAAAAAAGTTTTAAGTGCCTGAATGTCATTAGAATGTGAAAAATAAAAGTTTCCAGATCATTTGCATCCCGGAGTTCCCTATCGGGTGCATTTTTAGCGTTCTTTTTTAATTCAACTTTTTCTTCAGAAGTAAAAGAAGGGATTTTCTTTAAGTCTTCGCTAAAAGATTGGCCGCCCATTATTTTACTAATGGCTACAGAGGTATGTTCAAGCCCCAACAAATGACCTATCTGGTGAAGTAAAAATTTTGCGCTGTTGAACCTCACCCTGGTATCCATTAGCTGCAGTCTTGGTTTATTTCTACCGGTAGAAGTGAGTTTCCTTGTAGAGAGCACAATGATTCTAGTTACTGAAGAAGAAAGGCCGGCGACCAGATTATTTTTCCGGGACATAATACCAACATCTGTAATTACAGTTACCAGGTCGTAGGGACCTTCAGCCATTCTTTGGCTGGCAGCGTCCAGGAATGCAGATGGGTATCTTGAACGATCACTTTCCAGCCTTGTAGCATCTACTATATAAAAACACCAGGTGATGCAGGTACTTTCTTTAAGTTCGACTTCTACATCTTGCACCAGTTGTTTTGCATAGCTAATAAGGGCATCTTTATTTTGTGTCTTGCTAAAAGCGATCAAAATCCCTACCTCCATTTCGGGCTCCGGTTGAGGGCCCTGTGCTTCCTTTAGCGCACTAAAAAAGCGCTTCCCGGAAGTGATAGCCCGAATTATCCTTGTAGAATTTAACACCCTTACCGACTGAAGTATCCTTAGGGCATTCAGTATCCTTAACACCCTTAAAGCGGGAACCAAAAGAGCAATAACTGTTATCCAATTTCTTTTAACAAAACTTAGTTTTCTGGGTGTTAGTGCTATTTTTAATATGAACTCCAGGATGAACAAACCCCAAATGATATAAATTAGTGTTTCCTGAAATGAGCTTAAACCTTTAAGAAGCTCTACGATGAACAAATAAAGCCAAACCAGTGCAAGAATAAACATGGGGATTTCCAGTTGTTCTTCGAGCCTATAAAAAGTACGGTAAAGTCTCCTGCTCTTTTTCAAATTCCTTTGGTTTGTAATACTTCAATTTATCCTCAATTTAGGAATTTATAAATCATTTATCGGAATAATGAAATGGAATATAAAATTGTATTGAGCTTCTTCGACAATTAGTTCCCTGCCACAAAAACTCATTGGAGTTCCAGGCGCAAGTTCGTGAAATTTCCAGCTGCATATTTCAGACAGAGACCGGTTTCCAGTTTTTCTGAATTTAGCAAAGATATGACCCCTTCAATTCAAAATCCGGGTCTTCCCATTCGTCTCGAGCGGTTTATCAAACTTCCTCTATGAGGATTACAGGTTTGTTGTTAGAAGAATTCAAGCAGGGGCTTAGTTTTCGTAACGCCAGATGCTGAAACGAACCTGCCTTAAGCAGGCTGGACTAGGGTTAGTCTGGATATCAAGAAAGCTTGATGCTGAATTATTCAGCGAAGATCATTTGATTCGCGAGCTTTCTATAACAACATCTGCAGTGGCCCAGGAATCTTTTAGCAGACCCTCAACCTGCTTTACTTTCTCCCGGTCGTCCATCTTTTGATAGGCAAGTTTAAGTCCATGTTGAGCCCATCCGTTCTTTGGTAAGATCTTAAGGTCCTCTTCAAAAGTTTTTACGGCATCTGCATATTTCCCAGCATCTATTTGTACCGCTCCAAGGCTGTGCCGAACTGAAAAGAACCAATCTGGCGGCTCCTGGAAATTCAGACCATCTTCCAGGGCAACTGCTTCTTTCAGCAGAACAATACTCTCATCAAATTCACCTTCAGAAGCAAGGATCTCGCCTTTCAATACTTTTCTTGCAATATCCACAACAAATTGCATGGAATTGATTTCCCAAATACTCATTTCTTTCATGCGCTCATCCTTAGCCAGGACCTCGAGCTTTTCGAGTTCAGATCTGGCCTGGAGAATATCCTTTTTTCCAAGGTAGGCCATTCCGCGGGCATAATGGGAAATAGCCTCAGGATATAATAGTGTATCCTGTAATTCCCTTTCCAGAATCTCATCCCATGCGCCAAACTTCACCTCTACAAAATAAGGTATCATATAATAATGTTGCAGGGTTGACCATCCGGGTTCTTTCATTATATCGGGATGAATGCGTTCTGCCAGTTTATTTGCACCCAAAAATGCACGGTCCCTGTTTCCTTCAAGAGTTGCGGTAGCTGCAAGAAAGTGATAGTTGTGCGGATAATACACTAAGGGATATGCACCCTGAGCATGACAGGTAGTTACATAGGCACTGTCAACTTCCACCGCTTTTAGATTGGCGAGACTGCCTTTATGATAATCTCCCGTTTGAATATACGTATGCGACGGCATATGAATTAAATGTCCTGCGCCGGGTACAAGCCCTTTATCAAATTTTTCAGCACTGGCTAAAGCCCTTTCAGGCGAGTTAGAGGCCTCAGTGGCATGAATGTAAAAATGGTGTGCCCCGGGATGCTTGGGATAATCCTTCATTACTTTCTCCAGTAGAGTAATGACCGCAGGGGTCCATTCTTTAGGCTCTCCGTTCTTATCGTACAAATCCCAGGGATACAGGTCCATTACCGATTCGGCATAGAGTGCTGCGATCTCGGGATCATCATCATAGGTTTCATAAAGTCTCTTCATAGCCGCAGAATAGTCCAGATCGAGCTGCCTGCGGTCTTCAACGGGTTCTTGTACATATCGTTGTTCCATGGCACTTATGAGCGCCTTCTCCTTTTCGGTGGCATTTTTTGAAACCTCAACGGCTTTTTGAAGGGCATCCCAGGCACGTTGGTAATTATCGGGTTCCATGCCCGCATTATAGTTCGGGCCCAAAACCAACGCAAATCCCCAATAGCACATTGCACATTCCGGATCAAGTTTTGTCGCATAGTAGAAAGATCTCGCGGCTTCTGCATGATTAAAACCATAAGATAGTACCAGACCTTGATTGAAATATTTCTGAACCTCAGGATTATTAGTGGTAATGGGGTAATGCAGTACATCCAGGCCTTCAATTAATGGTGCAATGTTATCCTTCTGATACCACTCAATATCCACGGTTTTTGGTGCACAGCCATATTTTGCGGTTACCAGGGGCACCTTCTCTTCATCCTGTTGGGCGTGATCAGTTTTCTTACAGGAAAACAAAGTTACCACCAACAGCATCATTAAAAAACTAATCCTTTTCATAATTTTTCAGCATTTGACCCTATAAAATATAAGTTATTTAACTGATTACCAGATATTAAAAAATATATTTTAACATATATGCAGGAAAAAACTTCCTTAATATTTGAGAAGATCTATGCTTGTAAAAAAAGATTTTTGATAAGACTGAACGCCCGAAGTTGGTTCTATTTTGATTAGAGGAAATAAGATATGTTATTTAAGGAAGCCTTAATTGCAAATCAGCACCAAATCGGATTAGGACTGTGAATATTGTACCGGGGTCTTGCTAAGCCTAACATGGTCTTACAATAACAATAGGGGGGCAATAACGCCAACTCTAAGTTCATTTCTGCTATAATTAGCTGCGCCAAGTGTTTCTCTGGCATAATTTGAAAAATCATAATACCTGCCAATATAAGCTAAGAAAAACCGAATATCAATGTTTTTAAATGGATTATAATAAAGGGTAGGGATCATTCCATAGCTCGTTCTTAAGTGGTCATTGTTCATTTTCACATCATCGTAGCCACTGCTGGTCATAAGGGTTAATAAACCTTTGAATTTTGGGCTGAAGCGATATTCTGCTCTTAACCAGTTTTCAATATACATTACATTTTCAGCCAAGGTACCGTCAGCGAGAAGATTGGTCATAACCCCCTTGGTATCTACCTGTTCATAGCTGTAATGAAAGTCATACATGAGAGTCAGATTATGATTTTGGTATTTATGGCCTAAGGTAAAAAAATAGGTTCCTCTATTTTTTACTTCATTCCCATAACTCAGGCTATAAATGGTTTGGAGTTTTCCATCAAAAAAGTTTCCACGCCAGTTTCCGACAATTGAAACCGGCCAGATAGGTTCCTGGATATTTTCTGCAATCACATCGCCGTAAAGATCCTCATAAAGCATGGTACGCGAGTTTAACACCTGCAACCCGAAATTGTGATTTTTTAAAGCTTGATAAGTAATTCCGGCCCCTGTGACAAATGCCAGGGCATTACTGTAAATGTCATTATATTCCAAAACATACATGGGACTGAACTCGTATTCATAACCGCCGTAAAACGGATTCATTTTTCCAAGTCTAATATTAAGTTTCGGATTCGCTTTAATGTCTATGTAGGCAATTTCGATATTGTTGCCCAGTTGGTCCAGGCTTTGCACATCGCCTCCTTTATTAAAGCGGTTTCTAAAACGAAAACTCACCTTTTCGTGTAGTTTCCCGGAAATCCCAAGGGCTGTAAACCCATTTTGAAACTGCATCCCGTTGTAATACTGGTCACCGCCCCTAAATTTATATGCCCTAAACTCCACACGCATATCGAATGTAAAATTTATATCTTTTAGGAACTTATTCTTTTCTAAGGGTATAATAGGTTCAGCCAGGCTGTCGTTTGTCTGGGAGAATCCCAAAAAAGGAATTAGTAAAAACACACTTATTAAAAATGACTTTATCATAAAACAGGAATTTACGATTTAAATTTTAGTGGGATTCCGGGCAGAAGTGTTACCTATACCTATAAATTTAGTAAAATTTTATGGACATTGGCCTGATTTTTTAATCGACCTATTTTCAGGAAAGTACGAGTATTAAACTTTTTACCTACATTCCGTGTAAAGAAAGTCGAAGTTGTAGGCTTGATTGTCCCCGGGAAAATCAGCCGCAGCAAACGAGCACAGAATTTCGATTTGCGACTGATTTAAGCATCTTTGTTTTTATATAATGCCAGCAGTTATTCTTTTTTTTAACTTCTAAAAAGTCAAAACATTTGTCCATTTTAAAAGATACATAATTAGAAATGTACCTCCGATACCGACGAATATAGTGTGATATTGCTACTACCCAAATTTTTTCCATTTGTCGAATTTTTAGTTTATATGTTTTTAATTATTGCCAAACTCAAGTTGCGGGAATAGGGACGCAAAATTGTCGGTTTAGGTTTTAAATAATTGATCTCTAAAATAGCAATTTTCATCAAACTGCCCGCTATGTGCGATAATCCTTGTTGAACTAAACCTAAAGGTAGCTTCAAGAGATCGCTAAATCACTATTCACTACCTTTAAGTATCTCTAATTATAATATTTAAAGTTATGAAAAAAAAGTAGTACCCTTATTGACAGGGCTTGCA
>Ga0307486_1000782_pt1 | contig 26946 bp, 17 predicted proteins | sample CBIW02metaG_FD_203663 | JGI IMG/M metagenome (GOLD analysis project Ga0307486, IMG submission 203663) | Sea-ice brine microbial communities from Beaufort Sea near Barrow, Alaska, United States - CBIW 0.2 | ecosystem: Environmental > Aquatic > Marine > Coastal | place: USA: Alaska | collected...
GCTGCTGCTGTGCATTACGGGAGGCTTCCAGGGCTTCGACCTGTTCTACGTGATGACAAACGGCGGCCCTTATGGAGCAACCGAGATCCCAACGACCTACCTAGTGAAGTCAGTATTCACTTTCGGGAATGTTGGCTACGGGTCAGCAATGGCTGTCGTGCTTACCGCGGTGGTCGTTGGTCTCGGGTTGATCTTCGCGAGGGTCAATCGTCAGAAGCCAGAGGGGGCACGGGTATGAGCGTCACAACCCGCGCAAGTTCAGCGCGCCAGTCTGCGCGCCAGTCCGCGCGTCGGTCACCAGCACCTCAGCGCTCCCCAATTGGTCGCATTCCCGATCTGCTCTTCACCCTCTCGCTGATCGCGATCGCGGTTGTGTTCTTCTTTCCGATGCTGTGGATGGTGTTCTCTAGCTTCAAGTCGAACTCCGCCATCTTCACTAGTCCCTTTGCTTTGCCGACAGAGGTCGACTTCGGCCGTTGGGCTGAGGCGTGGGAGATCGGCCACATCGGTCAGTACGCGCTCAATAGTGCGATCGTGACGGGGGCATCAGTGTTCGGCATCCTGTTATTTGGTGCAGCGGCGGCGTTTGCGTTCAGCCGCTACCGCTTCCGTGGCCGTAACCTTCTGATGGGGTTACTCGCGCTCGGGTTGCTCTTGCCTCTGCAGTCGTACTTCATCGCGCAGTCCACAATGTTCACCCAGCTCGCCATCACCGATACCCGGTGGGCGCTCATAATTCCCTATACCGCTATGGGTCTCCCGCTCGCCGTATACCTCCTGAAGGTCTACTTGGATGCTCTACCCGACGAGCTCTTCGAAGCAGCCCGAATCGACGGTGCTGGCGATCTTCGCGTGTTTGGCTCAATCGCGTTGCCACTGCTGCGGCCAGGCCTCGCCACAGTCGCGATCTTTTCCGCACTCTCCAGTTGGAACGAGTTCTTGCTCGCGCTGCTCTACATACAGGATGATGCACTCAAGACGATTCCAACCGGGCTACTCGCATTCTCGAGCCGGTATGTAACCGACTACGGTCTGCTGTTCTCGGCACTGTCGATCGTGACCCTGCCGATGATCGTGATCTACATCGTCTTCAACAAGCAGATCGTGGAAGGCATTACCGCCGGAAGCGTGAAATAGTTCGCTCGAAGTTAGTCTTTCTCGATCTGGATGATGAAGTCACCCAATTCGAGATCCCACCCGGGAGCCAGCTTGACTGGCTGGTCACCTTCAGCCTCAACTTCGGTGCCGTCTGCACGTACAGCGACTACACCGTTAGTTGAGCCCAAGTCGGTAGCCCACAGTCCGTGAGAGTTAGATTCGATTGCTGCGTGTGTCTTCGAGAGAGAGTTGGTGTTGTCGTCTACACACAGCAATTGTGCACCTGGCCAGTTAGCGTGTGGCGCAGGATCTCGCCCGATAAGTACGCTGCCGTCGACGACGATATCGGGGCCCTTGGGCAGTACGAGCCTCCATGGCGACCCAGATCGTCTCCGCACGGCAGTTCGAGTTGCATCTAAATCTTCTGCCGGCTCTGAAGTTGGCTGGGGTGGGGGCGGCCCGGGATGCGCCGCATTAATTGACCCGACTTCTTGCACTGGCGGCTGCTCGACGGGCGCAGGTGGCGCGCTGAAAGTGGGTGGGGAGGCGATCATGCCCGGGGGAGGTGCGATCACATCGGGTGCATCGTGTTGCTCGATGTTGGTGGATGTCGGCTCAGGTACCGCTGGCTGGTGGCTGAACGCGGGGGGTGGCATTATTATCGCGCTAGTGTCGAGCCCTGCCCCGCAGGTTGCGCATTCGTTGGCCCCGAACTGTGTCGAGTTTCCGCATTGTGGACAGTTCATCGTCTCTCCAGTCTGGGGGATCACCACAGATTCCGGAAGCGTCGGAGGTTGAGGTGTTGCTGCGGGTTCAGGCGTCTCCGGATTGCTGTCTGATGGTTTCCAATCGACTACCTGATTCGAGTTCGCGTCCTTGGTCATCTTGCCGCCGATCCACAGCGCCGCGATCGCGACCCCGAGAAGTCCTAAGAAGAGCCATCCTTGACTCGTATAGACGCCTGTCGCCCGCCAGAACATAGCGCCGATTACGAGAGCGACCCCGATCCCTACGAGTGCCTTTCCGCCGTTCTTCATGGCGTATTGACCTTGTTTTGGCACAACTTAATCGCGAATCCACCGAGCTCGACGCTTGCTCCCGCTCGCACTATTAGGGGCATAGCGGGTTCGCATTCTGTTTCTGTGCCGGTCTCGGAAAGTACAACCGAGCCATTGGCCGAATGAAGATCGGTCACAGTAATTCGGCCATTGAAGGGCTGAATCACAGCATGCGTTTTCGACACTACCCGCGAGCTATCCGGTACCGCCACAAGTTGAGCGTCGGCGTATCCATCGCCTATGGGATCTCGACCGAAGATGATGGGATGCTCGACCGGCATGACGCGGCCGTCGGGCAGCTCTAGGGTCCATCCGGCTTGCGGGCGGGTACGGTGCGGCACCCTGGTCGTGGCATCATCCACGCTGCTCGGCTGGAGCACGGGCGGCAGCGATCCCGGTTTCGTCGATAGGCCCTGGTTCGGGGCCAACGTCGGCACCGGCATCGGCATCACGTTCTGGGCCGCAATTGGAGCTGCGGTGGGGGCCAAGGCTTGGGCTTGGGCTTGGGGAGCTTCCGGGATCTGGGTGACTGTCGGTTCCGAAATGTGGGTCGTGGTCGGTTTCGCTGGCGAAATGAGTGCGGATGATGCGGCTATGACCTGCACGTCCACAGCAAAAGAAGGCGTTGGATCCACGTCAGTCGCAGTGTCTGCCTGAGCGGGTTGACGGGCTGCGAGCGCGGGGAGGGGTTCTAGACTCCTCTTGCCTTCACGAATCCGAACCTTCGCCGTTGGATCGGCCTGGGTTACGGTGTTGGTGACCGTGTGCACAAATTTCATATAGGTCGGATGCGCAACCATTTCGGTCGGCCCGATGGGTATGAGTTCCAGCAGCTTGTATTGCGATGTTGTGTAGGTGCCGATGGTGCTCGTGAGCGAGCTTCTCCCGCCCTCCGCGCTGACCGCGACACTAAACGTCATCAGTTGGAATGCCCGAATGATCGCCGCCTTGACGACGTAATTTATCCAGCCATCGCCGCGCTCCGACTCTTCAAGACGGTGCATCGTCTTGAAAAGACTTCCGTTACTCTCTGCAGCTACCTGCGTGCAGATCGACATAAGATCGCTCGCCGACAGAACGGTGTCGATGTCGACACCGTTCCAGGCAAATTTGTGCGGTTTCTTAGCCATTAGCTCCGTTAGAGTTCGGCGTGGAGCTGCCGGACAGGTTCGAGCTGCGATCAGGCACTTGCGCCCACTTCTGATGCCCAGCGGTCAGCAACCTCGGTGCCTCCCAAAAATAGGTCTTGGCGTTCACGTGCCGCGACGTGCCTTGCATCAGTGGAGGCCTCGTACTGATCAGCGAGCCATTGGTAGTCGCCTTTCCCAATATTGTGAACACCCCTCTCGAACCGGTTTCCACCTTTAAAGTCCACATATTCGCCCGATCCATGGCTGGCAGTCTCATAGCCCATCACCCCTGAGACGACGTCAGCTATCCCCATTCCGGCACCCTGAATGAACTTGAGCGGCAGCGCTCCATTTACTACAAGGTCCGCTTCGTGAGCCAGTTCAGTGACGTTGGCCCCGCCATATTCGAAATAGTCTGGGATCGAGGGCGAAGCGAAAGTCACGACTTCCTGCACGTTAAACTGACCACCATCGGCGATTTGCTTAGCGAGCATCCCCCCCCCCTGACTGAAGCCGACGAGCATGACTTCGGCTTGCGGGTTCTCTCCCAGCGCGAGACGTAGTCTCTCTTCGACAGCAATGGCAATGTCACTGTTTCCACCGGTCGAGATCTCCGAGTTTTCTCCCCAGCCACCAAGCTGGCCGTAGTTCGCTAGGTCCCACCACTCACCTTTTGTCCCCGGGAAATACACAACGAATCTGGTCACCCCGTCCGGTCCGATGACCTCCTTGATTCGGAAGATTTCGTCCTTGTTCTGAAGTTCCTTGAGGTCATCAGCCAAACCATGGAGGTTTTGGGGGGCCGATTTCTCGGCGTCCCCAGTTCCTGCAGCGTCGCCTTTTCCACCAGCCCCCGCAGGCCCGGCAGCTGCCGCGCTGGCCTCACGTTGTTCTGCCGCTTGAGTTTTCAGCGTTGAGGCGATCTGGCTTAGTGCCGCAACGGAGCGAGCGATGCTGGGTTTCGCCTGACGATTCCAGTCCGAACGCAGTCGCTCAATGTCCGCTCCCGTCCACTCCGTGACCATGATGCCCAGACTGGAAACGTTCATCAGCTGCGTCAGCTTCTGAGATGCAATCTCGTATCTACGCGCAAGAGCCTCAACCTGCTCAACGTCGGCACCAACAAATTCGCTCATGCGTTATCGCCCCGTCGCAGATGCTTGCTCTTGGCCCTTGCGCCATCGAGAGCAAGAGTGGATGCACGGTCGAGCAGTTCGCTCCCGTGCACGAGGCCCGGGCGATGAGTGGTACCCCACTCCTCCGCGAAGCGTCGCTGGTCGGCACCCTTCCATTCCGTCTGCTGGAGTAGTGAGGTCAGTTCCTTCTGTAGAGCGTCGACCTCACGCGCGTACCCTGACAATTGGCGCGATCGCGCCTTCACCGCCAGTACATCGAGACCTATAAATCCCATTGGGTACCTTCTTTCCACTTCGAATTCTTTTAGACCAACGCGTCAAGGCCCAATGCGGTCTTGATCTGCGCCACATCCCACACATTTGAGCTAGAAGAAGCCGCGAAGAAGCTGCCGGCATCACCGGTGTTCAAGACTCCGAACTCAACGCTTGCCTGCGAAACGTTCATCCAGGACTCGCTGAGCGTTGACTTCACGAGAAAGACTGGAGACATCTCCGAATTATCAGCTCGCGTTACTCCGTGGACGAATGCGGCGTTAATGACCCTCAAGAAGAGATCGACCGCCTCGTTTCGGGGCATCTCCGCTAGGTCGTGGATCCCGCCTGGGCTGACGATATCCAGAACATCATCACTCAACTCTTGATCAGAGAGAAACGCGAAGACAGACGTGCCTACCAAGAGCTGGGGGTTCGAATTATCCGCGATGTAGGCCATGACGGTAGCAGGGGCTCCGCAGGCGCGGCTAACCAGCGACGAAAGCGAACCATCAATAGCGAACCCTTCACTGCTGCTCTGCGCGAGCTTGCGAACGACAAGCGATCTCGCTCCGCGGTCATTAGCGTCGAGCAGTGCGCGTGACTCTAAGTCCACGGTGGGCAACACATGTGGCCACGAGTTCCCCAGCGAGAGGGCGGCGGCGACAACTTCATCGTCGGTTAGTTGAAAGTTATTGTTCATCTGGAACGTATTCCTCACCAAAATTTCAGACCGCTAAAAATGCGCGGAAGGTCTTGAACAACTGCGGTTGCTGCTGCCGCGACAGCGCCACTAGGGTCTTTGCGGACGTAGTCCCACGTTGTCGCGCGGGTCTGCGCACTGAAGTCAGACTCAGTTGCGATCTCAATCACGGTGCTCCACGTGCCAATCGCTGCACCGGTGAGATACATGACCGGGTTCTTAGCCTTAGCGCCAACTGCGGCGAGCTCCCCTGCCCTCATTCCAATCAACTCGAAAATTGGGACTTCGCCCTGCTGAATCGAGTCTCCTATGCTTCTGGCGGTAAGTACGTCGCTCACGACCGGAATATAACCAGCCACATCCCCGTAGCGCCAGCCAGTAATGGGCATACGCGACTTTAGAGCATCGCGGGTAGCATCCCAGAAAAAACTTGGTGCGATCTCTGGCATCGTGGGCACATAATCACTGTCAGGAGACGGACGAACTGCTGCCCCGCCACCCGCGATTCCCGAGCCACCAAGACCAGAACCGCCACCACTGGCCTGCTCCTGCTGCCGAGCATTCGTCTCAGCGAGGCCCGAGGCATCCTCCAGGGCACGCGTTGCCGCACGCAGGCTGGGCGCAAGTTCCTCATTCCACCCGCCGCGAAAGCGGTCAGCGTCGGGCCCACGCCAGCCCGTGGAATCGATACGAGGGCTGAGCCGGGTTGTGATTGCCTGAATCTGTTCGGCGTTCTGTGCGAGTGATCGCGAAAGTTGGCGCAGCTGATCAACGTCAGCGCCGAAAAAGCTCCCTGCCATGCTCATCTTCTCCTCGTGCCAGAAGGGGCCGCCCACCTCGATCTCGGGAAAGGCGGCCCGTATCAGAATCTTTTAGCTAGACGCCTGCTCCTGCGCCGCCGCGTTCGTGCGAGCCGCACCAGCGGTTTCGCGAAGCGCCGCTGAAACCTTACGAAGCGCGTTCGAGTGCACGCCCTGCCAGTCATTGCGGAACTGGTTTGCGTCCGGACCAGTCCACTGGGTGTTATTCAGAACACCCGTGAGCTTGGACAGAATCCCGTCGATCTGGTCAGCTTCGCGGTCAAGGTTGGTCCCTAAATCGCGAACCTGTTGGACATCAAGTCCCCATACACCTGCCATCGGATACTCCTACTTTCTCTCTTCGCAAGTCCAGGGCTATCCCGGAATATGTTCACAGTATCGAGCCGAGCAACGCTCGACAATGGGTACCTCTACCCATCGATACCTCCAGTTCACGGGGCAATTGCCGCTTCAGCTAACGGCGTCGCGACCTGCAATTTGCGCGCTCGACCCTGCCCAATGAGGTATCCACGCCCCACCGGAAGTGACCCGCGCTTGATGCGACCCGTTGAAGTGTTGAGGAGCATGTCACCATCAGAATCATCAGGCTGCAGCAGCAAACCTCGCCGGCCCGCCCGCAGCGGAGTGCCCAGTGAATAGGCCTGAGACCAGGTCGATGTTTCACTCTCGCCCGCCACAAAGTGGCCGCCCTTGATCGCGAGCTTCACTACCGCTTCAAGGTCATACTCGGCAGGATGTCCCGCAAAGTCGGCAACATTTTCCAAAAAAATCGCGATCGAACCAGGCGCCAAACTAGAGCTCTCCAGCGTGGCTCGGAGTTCGCTCAACTGCGACGTCACCGCCTCGTCAAGATCGGCCGACTTTGTCCACACCGCAAGCCGGGTAAGGGCAGAGCGTCGGGGGCTGAAGTGGTACATCCCTCGCGCAGCATCCACCCGGCGAATCGATTCAGCCAGCGTGCGCAGGCTTGTGGTTCGTCCACTGCCGGGAGGCCCAGCAATCACAAAGCCACCCACCGGATCAATTCCCACCGGTGACAAGTTGTCATCCGCAACACCAAGTGTGGGAACGCCACCCGCCACGACAGGCAGTGACGCTAGCGGGATGTCATCCGAGAGTCGCTCAATCGACGGCGCAGCCGCCAACCCAGCTTTGCTCATCGCCGCAGCAAGAGCATCAATTTCTCGTGCCTGAATAGCCACATTGGAATCCCCACCCAGCACAGCGACCTGTGTCTCACGGTCATCCAAAACGCCTCTACCGGGAGGCGACAACGGACCGAGAACGTCGTTAGGGATCCCCAACATTCCGTAGTCATCGGCGCTGGCCATTCTCAACACAAGTCGGCGCTGAATCGATGAGGACAGAGACATCGGAATGGATCCTGCCCTGTCGCCCGTCACAATGACGTGCACACCCACCGCACGGCCATCCGTCGCGATCTGCGAAAACACCGAGAACCACGGTGAGGTGACACTCGACTCGTAGGCTTCACGGAAAGCACCCATTCCATCAAGAAGGAGAAGGATGCGAGGCTCACTTGGTTCCGCGCTAATCCGGCGATAGTCGACAATCGTGCCCGCCCTAGCTTCGGCATATTTCCCCGCACGCTGGTCGACCAGATCGCGAAGCCACCGCAATAAGCGCGCTACCCGCTCCTCGTCGTCACCGCTGATGATCGCTCCGACGTGCGGAAGCGAGTCGAGCATCTGGAGCCCGCCTGCCGCAAAGTCGAGACCGAAGACCTGCACGGGACCACCCCGCATTGTGATGGCCGAAGAGATAGCGAGAGTACGCAACGCAGTGGTCTTGCCTGAACCGCCAGTGCCCACAATCGCCATGTTTCCATCGCGGTCAGGAAAGTACGAGACAACAGGTTGCGCTTGCTCTGCAGCGTCATCGACAACGCCGAGGACGAGTTCGTCATCCGTGCGCTTATTGGGCAACTTCGAGAAGTCGTAGGTCGACGCCAGCTCGGGTAGCCACGGCTTACGAGGCGCCGGAATCTGAGCCTCGCTAGTGGCCTGTCGAACAGTGCTCACCATTCGTTGGATGTCGGTTGGTCCCTTCGCCGCCGCATCCTTCGCAGCCTCAGCGACGGGATCAATCGGGGTCTCCCACACCATCGGCAGCCCGAACTGCAGGCCTTCAATCGTGAGCATTCCTGGCTCAGGAACATCGCTCGTCCAACCACCGGCGTAGCCCGACTGGAACGAACGAATTCGCCCCGGTCCGGTCTTGGCCGCGGCGCGTCCCGGAATGGCAGAGTCGAAGCTTGCCGCCATCGGGGTTCCCAACACATCGGTGCTGTCGTCCTCGTCTGCCATTCGTAGAGCCACGCGAAGGTTCGTGTTGGCCCGAAGGTTGTCTCGAATCACACCCGCCGGTCGTTGGGTTGCCAAAATCAGGTGCAAACCAAGCGAGCGGCCTCGTTGCGCGACATCCACGACACCATCGACGAACTCCGGCACCTCGTTGACGAGAGCCGCGAATTCGTCGATCACGATCACCAAGCTTGGGGGCACATCAGGGTCGCCCCGACGTTCAAGCTCTACGAGATCTTTCGCTTTCTTTTTCTGGAGCAGGTGCTCGCGATAGCGCAACTCGGCGCGCAGAGACGTGAGCGCCCGGCGAACGAGGTGAGGGCTCAAGTCAGTGACCAGCCCGACCGTGTGGGGAAGGCTCACGCAGTCCGCAAAAGCGGCGCCACCTTTGTAGTCGACGAAGAGAAATGACACGCGTTGCGGAGAATGCGCGGCGGCGAGCCCCAGCACCCACGCCTGGAGAAATTCACTCTTACCTGAACCGGTAGTTCCTCCCACAAGAGCGTGAGGGCCGTCGGCTCGAAGGTCGATCGCGAATGGCTCCGCTGAACCCTGCCCAAACACCGCACGGAGGTTCGGCTTGCTTCGCCCGATGAACGCCGATGCGCGTGGTCCGGTAAGAATCGAATTGGTCTCGTGCCAGCGACCGAGAATGGCCTCTGGGTCACTCCCGAGTTCTGTGCCGAGGACATGGAGCAGCGAGACAGAGCGCGGGAGGTCGCTCGCGTCATCAATACGGGCACCAGCATCAACGAGTGGTGCCATGTCTCGCGCAAACTGCGTTGCCTCTGCAATGGACAGGCTTTCGCACGCGACCGAAAGAACTCCGTGACCGATGTGAACGTAACCGGCAGTGGCTTCGCCTGTCGCGGGCGTCAGTTCTAGATACGTACGGCACGCGGCAGGTAGCCGAGCAAGTGACGGCGACACCCACAGTAGGTGAATACCGACTGAGGGTCCACGTTCGGCAAGATCAACCAGTCGAGCACGCTCGAACGGTGCGTCGTCTTCGATGACGAAGAGCACGATCGGCATCGCGGAGTTCTTCGCGGAATCCTCCGCCTTCGCTTCCTGACGCGTCGCTACCAGACCCTCCAACTCAGAGACCAATGCCGCTGTGCCTTGCCCACCCGTCGCGAGCGGGGCTGCATCAATCGGGCTGTGAGCAGAGCCGACATGGGGAAGCCACTTCAACCAGTCCCAGCCTGCAGAACTGGCCATGGATGCTGCAGCCACGATAACCAACTCTGCTGGCGAATGGAGGGCGGCGATCTGCGCCACCACACCGCGAGCTACTCCTCCAGCAAGCTGACTGTTACCCGCTATGCCGACATTTCCGCTCTCGGAAAGCGACTCGACCACCGGAACCCCATCAACGGCCGCGGCGCGACGTTCTACATCCCCGATGTGATGCCACAACTCGGCGGCACCTTTCAGGTCGTTCTGTTTCTCCAATTCGATGCGGCTCGGCATAGTCCCTACACCGAGCCTGAGCCCCAAATAGGCGTCGTGCTCTGGGCGCCGCGTCCACAAGAGTGGCCCGCGTGACTTCACGTTCACGACGATGTCGTCAACGGAGGGGGCTTCCGCGAGCCTTCCTGCACGTTCCAGTGCATGCTCTTCGTCGAGACTCGCTTCCAATGCCGCGATCTTTGTCTCGAAGTCTGCTTTTTGTTGCTTCCACAGACGCTTCGCTTGGATCCGACTGTCAATGTAGGTACCGAGCATGAGAATCGGCGAGAGACCCACGAAGATTATCGACAGCAAGTTTTGCGTCACAAAATAGAGCACAGCCCCCATCACCAAGGGGGCGAGAAGCGCCAACCACGGAAGCCGTTGAGGTCGAGGTTTGTCTGGTGCCTCCGGCGCCTTGAACTTGCGCCCGATGTACTGCGGGTCCAGTCGTGGGGAGCGATTGAAATAAACCACCCCTCCAACGTCAGCCGCAGCAGTCTGCGCAACTACATCCACGGCCAGAACCGAGTCGCCGAGTATGATGTGGTCGCCGGCCGAAAGCACTAGCCGGTCGAGTTGCTCGCCATTGACCATCGTGCCGTTGGCTGAGCCGGCGTCGATTACTTCGGCGACATCAGTGATGTTGATCCTGGCGTGCAACTTCGACACCATCGGGTCATTGAGCACGATTCGTTGTTCAACGTCTCGCCCAATTGTGGAGGATCCTGACGGCAACGAGAATGTCTTGCCGACATCGGGGCCCGCCAGAACTGTCAGAGTGGCTACGCCTTTGGCGCTCGCCGCTCCTGTAGAACCCGCCGTGGGCACCAACGAGATAAGCACGCCGGAGGCGAGGCTCGAGTCAGCGATCGTCGCCTCGTGATCCAGCACTCGCGCTGATGTGCTTCCGGTGAGGTCACCTCGCTGATGGATTCTGAGCGTCATCGGAGAGGTGGGCACAGCATCCCTTGCCCTCTCAGGGTCAGAAAGTTGCAGCTGACGCGCAAGATCGCCTACGGGCATCCCAGGCTCCGTCGTCACCGTCACGTCGACGGTCGTCGATCCTGGTCGCACCAATGTCATCTTGAGTTTCATTACTGCGCACCCTTCTTAGACGCCGACGGCAACGGCAACGGCAACGGCAACGGCAACGGCAACGAGATGCCGCCAGCCTTAGTAAGAACTTCTAGCCAGTCGCGTTGCGAACGAACTCGGAACTTGCTGGAATGACGACGGAGCCAAGTGACCGAGCCTCGCGCCGCCTTCGCCGAATCGAGGGTCGACGACCAAACGGACTCCACAACGCTGTCTGGCACGTCGCGCCCGGAGAACACCGCCTCATCAACATGCGACGCGAAGTTGTAAAGCTCGGGCATGCCAGGAAGCTCGGTGTCTACCGGGGCAACACTCGGGGTCCACCCTGTGAGCCCCGTGACTTCGACCGGAGCTCCATGCTGAACAACCCCGTCAAAAATCTCACTCTGTTTCTGCTTGCGTTGAACCTTGGCAGCCGCACGCGCTTGCTTCGCTTCACGCTCGCGCTCACGACGACCGAGCTGATCAGCAAATTGTTGCTGAATCTCTGCGGCAATCTGCAGTCGCGACGACTTGCGGTTGAGGGAGTAGCCAAGCTCCGCATACACGTCGGTTAGTTCATCCCAAGCGCCAGCAGTGCGCACGTCTGCGCTGCCCTTGTTCTTACGGCGGCGGCGACGACGACGCTTGATAGCAGCAACGATCAGCAAAGGCACAAAATAGAGCGCGAGCGGGATGCCAACGGCCCCGGCGACGACGAACGCCCAACCGGGAATCTCGAAACCTGCTTCTTCATCGTCATCAGTGTCGATAGCGACCGGACTCAGCTGATTGTTCTGATCTGGGTTTGCTCGCGGGGGCTGACGAACCTGCGGCAGAGGATCAGCTTTCGACGACGTCGATTGCTCTTGAGGCGCATCCGTTTGTGTCGGAGTTGGATAGAACGGAACCCAGCCAACGTCCTCGAATGCGACCTCAACCCAGGCCGTAATGTCAGAACCCGTGACCTCAACGGTCGACGAGCTGCTCGTCACGTCAGGGGCAAAACCCATCACGACGCGCGCCGGATAGCCAAAGTGGCGGGCCATCAGGGCAAACGCCGAAGCGTACTGCTCTTCGTCCCCGACCATCGGAACTCGGGTGAGGAGCAAATTCATGCGGTCGGCGCCGTGGCCCGCTTGGGACGGAACCGAATCTGACTTAAGCCCGTGGCTCAAATAGCCATCGTTCTGCAAGGCAGCCGCGATCGCGGAAAGTTTGTCGAACGGCGATTCCTCATCGCCGGCGAACTCGCCTGCCTTCGCGTTGACGATGTCGGGCACATTATCAACCGGAGCAAGCTGCAACGGCGCAGTCGCGGTTTGTGCGAGGTCGTCGGAAGACGGTATCTCCTGAAGCTCGGCGCTCACGGTGTAACTCAAACCATTACCGACACCGGAGGTAAGCACCGCTGCCCCCGTTGAGAGGTTGTAACGGAGGTCCTCGCTGTCAGCGGCGCCTACTCCCGCAAAGTTGATTGAGTTCGCGTAGCCAATACTCGGCAGCCAAACATCTGAGTACTCGTCGATGGTGATCGTAACGTCACGGGTGCTCCCGGAAGTCGCGAGCGTTGGTTCGGGAATTTCGCGGCCGACGAGGCTAAAGGTTCCTGAGCCATCTTCCGTCACCTCGGGACCGGCGACATTCCACAGTTTTCCGGTGTAGCTATCCATCGTGGCAAGTCGAATGACTTCTCCAGCTTCGAGACCTTTGACGGTGAAGAGAACCTGGTCTGAAGCATCTTTGGTGTAATGGCGGAACCCGGCAAGGGGGCTGGGATAGTCCAGCGGGTCGAAAGGTGGCTGAATTTCATCTCGCAGAACGAAGCGCACGAAAGCCGAGGGTGCGACGAGCGTGCCAACTAACGCCCCGATCAGGATTGCGGCACCGACGACCCCGACCGTACCAATGAGTTTGCGCCGAAAGAGGGAGTCGCTCGAAACCTTAATCACGCGTTCTTCGGTCCCGCGCCGCCATCCCAACCACACAAGGGCAATAACGGCGAAACTCACACCACGAACACCGGCGAGGTAAGCATCTTCGGTGCCGGTGACGATGCCAACGATGTACAGCGCGAACGGACCAATGAGCGCGACAGCGGCGCGCACTGCGCTGCGCGAGCGCGATGCTGACCAGCGGGTCACCAGCAGAGTCGACACGAGGCCGACCAACCAGGTAGCGGTGTATGGCACTGCGGCGATGTAGGCGGGGGCCCCAACCGGAGTAGTGAGGGTAACGATGTCAGCCCAACCGAACACAGCACCGGTCAACAGGCTGGTCATCGATTGCACGCTGGGGAGAACGCCAAAGATCGCTTGACTAGGGATCGCGATGGCAGATCCGAGCAAGAAGTAGGCAACGAGAGCAACCGCTACCGTCGGCAAGGCGCCCCAGCGAAGCATGTAGGTCAACACCGCTGCGGCGATACCCACCGCAAGCCCACCCACTCCAGCAAGCAGGTAGCCGTTGCCGCCGAAGGACGATTCGAATCCCACAACGCCAAGAATCGATAGCGCTGCCAAAACAACGATGTCTGCCCAGACCCGTAGCGAGATCGTGCGCAGCTGAAGCGCCGGCTTCTTCCTCGTCGATGGCTCGACTGCGTCGCTCATGCGTTCACTCGCTTCAGAAGCTTAGGGAGGTGGGTCAGCTCGCCCACATTGAGAACTCTGAGCCCCGATACTGCCGAGACTGTGGGGGTAGCACCAGAATTGGCGGAGACACCAAAGACTGTGGTGTCTCCCGGGAACAACGATTCGATACTTCGTAGATCCCTGGTCGTCATGAGAGATCCTGCGACGATCATCACAACGCTGGGCGTCGGAAGTCGTTTCGTCACATCATGAGCGAATGCTCGGGCCGAGGGGTAGCGCCGTTTTACCGGCACGATGCGACACGAATCATCGAGCAACGAGGATGCCGTGTGCGTGCGAAGGGTCTGGCCTTCAGCGACAACGCTGACCTGGGTACCGTCCCTAATCACTTGCGTAGCAATTGACGCGGTGATCGAAACGGCGAGCTCAAACTCTGTGTCTGAGGCGTAGTAGTCGCGAAAACTGCTGTGCACGATCGTCAACTGTGAACGTCGGGTTTCCTCAAATTGTCGAACCATGAGTTGCCCGGTGCGCGCCGAAGTGCGCCAGTGAACGTACCGTCTGTCGTCGCCGGGCACGTAGCTCCGCAGCGCGTGGAACGAGATGTCATTGTTGGTGATCGTCTTCGAGACCTGACCTTCGAGATCTTTCACAAGCCCGGCGGCGGATGGCGCGATGCGCGTCGTTTCTGGGTGAACGAAAAGATCGATGGCTTCTGTCCATTTAACGGATCGACGCAGAAGGCCCAGTTGATCACCACGTACTGAACGCGCAGGTCCCGCGACGATCACAGCTCGGCGCTCGGTGGGCACGGTAAAGAGTTCTTCGTGGTCCTCGCCCGGAGTGAGGGGCGGGAAGCTAAATTCTGCGGCACTCGACCCAACAGGCAACTCCATCCGTGCGCCGAGAAGCTTCTTTGTTCCGCTATTGGTTACGGTCATGCTGCCGAGCGCGCGGTCACCAACCACTACGCGGCGGGGAGTGAGTTCGATGGCGACGGCATACGTGGATCGTCCGAAGATGAAAGTGATAGAGACCAGTACTGCGGCCACGAGGGTGGCCCCTAAGAAGAACAGTTCCTCCCAGCCCAGCACCGCGGCCGCGATCAATGCGCCACCGCCAGCAAGCAGCACAAGCCACCCGATCGGTGAAATCACTGATGTCACCGGTCGCAAAAACGCTCGGACAATCCCGATCAGTGAGCGCACGACTAGCACTGCGGTGGAGACCCGCCGCGTGAACGTCATCCAGCGAGGGGAGCGGCGGCGTGCGCTAGTCCCTCCACCGCGAGGTGCCGCAGCCGGCGCCTCGGTTATGACATCCGTACTCATGCCGTGCGGTATGCCGGAGGCGCGATATCGATCAGGATGCGGCCGACAATGTCTTCTGCTTTCGCTCCCGCAAATTCTGCTTCTGGGTCCACGACGAGGCGGTGGGCGAGAACAGGAACGGCGAGGTCTCTCACATCGTCGGGAGTGACGAAGGTGCGTCCCTGCGAGAGCGCCCATGTCTTGCAGGCACGAGCGAGCGCGAGCGCTCCTCGCATGCTCACGCCGAGCGCGACATCCTTATTGATGCGGGTCGCAGCCACAATTTCGCTCAGGTATTCGACGATAGAGGGATCAACGAAAACTTCTGCGGCAAGATCTGCCATCACCACGAGCGACTCACCCTGAATAATGGGTTTGACCTTGGATGCTCGGGCCCGGTTCGAGGAGTCGAGAATGAGTTTGACGGCCGTTGCTTGGTCGGGGTAGCCCAACGAAGTTTTGATGAGAAAACGGTCAAGCTGGGCCTCCGGGAGCTTGTAGGTTCCCGCCTGCTCGAGGGGGTTCTGCGTCGCGATGACGAGGAAGGGGCGGCCAACGGAGTGCCCGACCCCATCAACAGTAACGACGCCCTCTTCCATAACCTCAAGCAGCGCGCTCTGAGTTTTGGGAGAGGCTCGGTTGATCTCGTCCGCAAGCACCACGGAAGCAAAGATGGGCCCTTGGTGAAACTCAAACTTTCCTTTGCCCTGATCGTAGATGGTGACGCCGGTAACATCTGAGGGCAGCAGGTCGGGAGTGAATTGGATGCGCGAGGTACTGCCGTCGAGAGTGTTCGACAACGCCTTTGCGAGCACCGTTTTTCCGGTTCCCGGGTAATCCTCCAACAGCACGTGCCCATCAGAGAGCATCGCCGTAAGGACGAGCCTGATCGTCGCATCCTTGCCCAGAATTGCCTGATCGATGTTCTCGACCAACTTCTGGAACGCCTGAGCGAACCACGTCGCCTGTTCCTGTGTTACTGCCATTGTTGCTTGCCTTTCATTACCAAGTGACTGTGTTGGACGTCTTGCCGCTGACAACTACCCAGACCTGAGCGCCAGGGAATCCGAACGCTCGCGAACCATCCGAAAATGCTCCTGAACCATTCGTCTGGACGTTCTTTGACGCGTAGGGAGCAGAACCGTTTGCCGTACAGGCCGCACCATAAGTGCCACCGGCGCAGTCGCTGTAGTAGTTGATGGTGACTGTGGAGTTTGCGGCGAAGTAAGTTCCACTGACATTGATAGCTCGGCAGAGAGCACCATCACATCCGTTGGCGTTGTATTGGGAACTGCCCTTGCTAATAGAGACTGCCGCTGGCGGTGCGGAAACCACGACGTCCCCTGACTGAGTCCACCCACTGCATCCGGCGGGGTTACACGTCTGCACGCGGAAGGCGTATGTTCCGGCAGGCTTGCTGCCGACGCTTGCAGTCCTATTCCCCGTTGATCCGGTGTCACTCGCACCCTTCGTGAATGCCCAGTTATAGGTCACGCTTCCACCACCGACGTCAGCCGGGGCACCCCAAGACATAGTGAGCGAAGTCGGTGCATAGCCGCCAGCAGAAATGCTCGCGCTAGACGGCGCGCTCGGGATTCGGTACGGCGTCGCCGCAGCGCTCGCTGCCGACTCCTGACTCGTGCCAACCTCGTTCGTGGCGGTCACAAAGAACCGGTATGCCGTGCCATTGGTCAACCCGCTGAAAGTACAGGCGGCACCAGCGGTGCAGCTCGGCGGGGCCACTGCCGGTTCGCTCCGCACTGTGTAGCCAGTGACCGCAGAGCCGTTGATGCTGGGCGGAGGTGCGAACTGAACGGTTACCGCTCCATCACTCCACCCGTTGATTGCGGGAGCCGCCATACGATCAGGTACATCCCACACCGTGACGAGGACTCGGCCAGTGACGTCACGCGTCTTGTCGTTTGTCGCATCGCGAATCGTGTAAACAATGCTGACGTCGCCGATGAATGACGGCCCTGGACTCACCGTGATGGTGCTCGAGGTGAACGACAGTCCCGCTCCGGATGCGGTGTTCTCGAGCTTCGCATCCGTGATCTTCAAGACGGTATCCGAGAAAGGATTCACATCATTGGCGAGCGGGCGCACCACCGTAACCACGTTTCGCACGGCGTGCAAAGTGTCTGTCACCGCTTGAGCGCGAGGCTTAAGCGACGAGACAACAGTCGCCTTCACGCTGCCAGGAACAGTGAAGTCTCGATACTTCACCGTGAAGTTGATCTCCACAACCGAGCCGATCGTCGCCGTGCGAGGAGCGGACAGGGTGAGCGTCGAGCCAGAAAGCTGGGCATCCACATTTGCAGTTTGGCCGCTCAGCTCCGTGTACGTCACTTCTGAGATGGCTTTTGAGCTGGGGTGCGCAGTCGAGAGTCGGAGATCAATCGTCGGGGAACCGCCAGCCTCAACCTGCACACTCGGGGGAGTGAAGGTCGGGGCAACATCCTCAAAATTGGGATCCCCGACGGTGATGTTGAGCGTCAGGATTGCCTTGCGTCCGGCAGCGTCACCCGGCGTCGATCCATCGGTCACCTCAAACTGAATGGATGCCGGCCCACGGAAACCTTTCTCCGGTGTGAACGTCAGCGTCGTCGCGTCGGTGTAGATCGGGTCACCGTTGCCGCGCTTAGCAGACACGGTGTCCTTGCCGGTGAGCAGAGCAGGGCTTCCCGAAGGAACCAAAACGATGTCCTTCAGCTGCCACGATTTTGTCTCGTTGACGTTCATCGTCTGAGGCTCAAGATCAGGACGAATGATGGGCGGATCAGCGTAGCCGGGCTCCGGTGCTGGAGGAACAACGATGAACGCTGTCGATGTGAGGCCATCAATCTCATTGGTGAGGCTGTATGCGATCGCGATACGAGTGTTGGCCGGGGTAACGACGACTTGGCCACCCTCCTTTACTACCGCGTTGTCAGCATTCGGTCCGAGCACGGCAACAGTGAGGTCCTTGATGCGACCCCCGGGGTTCTGAGCACCCTCGTACACATCGACAGCAACGGTGTCTTTGCCCACGACATCCTCGACCTGCAACACATGGTCGATAGCGGTGGGGTACTGGGGCGGAGCGTCTCGCGAGACTTGCACATTGAGAACTGCGGTCGCGGCCCCGCCGTGACCATTCGTCAGGGTGTAGTTGATGGCAAACGAGCCCTCAACAGCAGCCGCTTCCACAACAACCCGGTTGTCGACGACGCTCGCCTTGATCCCTTCGGGGACGGCCAGGCTTGCCGTGTCTATCTTGATCTCATAGCCGTTAGGGTCTGAGTCGTTCGCGAGCACATCGACAGAGGCAACGCGTTCGGGCCGAAGGGCGATGGCGTCATTCACGGCAACAGGAGGAAGTGAATTGGCGGCCCGAGCAATCACACCGATCTGTACCGATCCAATTGCCGTCGCACCATTTGAGTCGATCACTTGGTAGGTGAAGGAGTCTGTTCCGGCAGAGTCTGGATACGGCTGATACGTGAAAGAGTCACTACTCTGGCCCAGAATGTCGCCCAGTTGTGGCGTTCCCGGGAACCCTACGAGGGTTACGGAGTCGCCATCGGGATCGATGCCGTCCAACGGAATCTGTACGGGAATAGCGACATCCGAGAAGCTGCGTGCCGTGATCGGGATCGGGAGGGGCGCACGGTTGTTTTCCTTATCCGGTGCCGTCACGGTGAATGTGACGCGACCGACCGCACTCTCCCGGAAGGCGTCCGTGACGCGGTAGGTGATGCCGTACTGTCCAGGCTCGGTTGGAGCTTGGAATCGCACACGATCACCACTGACGAATGCGAGCCCACCCGTGCCCGGATCGGTCAGCGTCTGGTCAAGTTTCATCGCCACACCATCGGGATGAAAGTCGTTGCCGAGCACATCAACGCTGGCGATATCTCCTGCACGCACCGTGACCTGATCGTCAACGGCGATAGGTGCTTGATGTTTGACCAGTGGCGCCACTGGCACGAGAGTGATGCCGGCACTTGCCGAGTTGGTGCCGTCAGACATTGTGTAGCTGAAATGAACTTGCTCGCTCAGCGGGTTTGCGGAAGTAACGCGCAGAACTGTGCTGCTGAGGATTTCGATCGAGAGTCCGTTGACGCCTTCCGGCAGAGCCACTGTCTGAATTGCCAACACAGCACCACTCGGCGAGATGTCGTTATCGAGAACGGGAACAGTAGTCGGCTGATTATCGCGAACATACGCGACATCCTTCACCGCAACGGGCGGGAGCGGTTTGTCAGGATTGGCGGCGACGTCAATTCGGATGACACCGATACTCGAGTTGTTTCCCGCGCCCAACGTGTACTGGAGGTAATAGGTGCCCGCTTCTCTGGCGTTGAAAACGATCGTGCCACGGTCGAGGTTGGGGGCGAAGGTGCCTGCACCTTCCAAAGCTTCAACGGCAAGAAGCTGCAGCGGTTTACCTGAGGGTGATTTGTCATTGGAGATCGGATCGATCGAGATGTCTTCGCCCACAAACCCTGTCGCAAAGTCGGGCGTTCCGATGGGGTTGAGCGTTCCGCTGGCCTTGACGTCTACCGTCAACGTGCCTTCAGTTGTCAGCTTTCCGTCGGAGACGGTGAAGTTGACCTGTTTGATGCCGAGCTCGGATGACGTGTGTTGAAAAGTGACGAACCCATCCGGAGTGAAACGAACAGTGTCACCGCTTGTGCTCGAGGCGTCGACAAGTTGCAAGTCATCGCCGTCGGGGTCGATCCAGTCCGTGAGCACGTTGTAGGTGACGGACTGCATTGCCTCGACGATGACAGCTCCCGAGCGCTTTGCGAGCGGAGCTTCGTTCATGCTGAGGGGGCGTACGGCAACGGTGACGTTGCCCTCGGCGATACCACCAGGGCGACCATCGCTGGCAGTGTAGCGGAACGCGGTTCCCCCTTGTACCCCTTCAGCAGCGGTGAACTGGAGCGCTCGCCCGGAGTCGATTACCTCAAGCCGACCGACCGACTCAGCCACCTCGCTCACGTCGGTGATCGTGAGAACGTCTCCGTCAGGATCGCTGTCGTTGTCGAGCACCGCCAAGATTGTGGTTGCACCGGGGCGAACACCGAAGGTGTCAGAAACAACAGTCGGCGGGTGATTCTCTTTCGTTCGTTCCACGAGCGTGTCTTCAAAAGACTGCTTTGTGGCGTCTTGGTCTCCGTCATCAGACTCATTGTCCGGAGCTGGTGCAACCTCATCCCAGTTGTCAACGAGTTGCAATGACGAAGGGTCGAGAATCCACGAATTTCCATTGCCTAAGTTGTTGAGCACAATCACGTGGCGGTTGACCCGGAACTCTAGTGTGCTTCCGGTTGTCTGTTGTGGAATCTTGACGACGTTTGCCTCTTCGCCGTCGCATGACTGCAAGTACCTGCCAGCGTCAGCCCAAGCACCATGGGCACAACCATCAAGGAACACGGGTGCCGCGACAGAACCCGTCGCTTGCGGCGATACGTCTACGTCGAGGGGAGCGTCGGTGATTTCGTCGCCACTCAGCGCCACTCGCAGCAAAGAGCTCGCCGTCGCGACGAGCGCCACGGTGTTGTCTTCGCCTGTTTGTTGAAGTCGCACTCCTTCGGCAGGAAGCTCAACGGTCGAGCCATCTTCGCGCACAAGCCTGTTGTCGGTGGTGTCAAGAATGACCGCGTGCTCTCCCACGGCCGCCAACTGGAAGGTCGCCATTTTCGGAATCGGGTTCGTCGATGGCTCTCCACCATCCGCGGGAAAGCGCAGCAGTTCTCCTCGCGCTGAGGCCGCAAGCACTGTCCCAGAATTGGTGATCGTGACGTGTCCGCCCGCTCCCAACTGTGCATTCGGCTCGGTTGAACTGGCATCGAACTGGAGCCGCCCCGATGCCGGCAGAATCCAGAGTGCTCCGTCGCTCGGGTCGAGCACGGCCAGGGTGTCAGCACCATAACTGAGTTCAGAACCGACGGGCAGGCTCAGAGGATCGGCCAACGTCGTGTACGCGGGGTCGATTCGTTGAAGTGTCGAGTTAACTTGGTCTTCGAGAAAAACGGTGTCGCCGTCTTGAAAGACATCAAAACTTGCGGATGCGGTGCGCACTGAGCCATTGAGTGCATCGATTTGACGATTCAGCCGGCCCGCGAGGAGGTCTTTCGCGTTGGTTGTCCAGACGTCGCGCGAGGTCAGTTTTACATCGGACACCGGGAATCCCTGATGCAGGATAGCGAACGTAACGGGCACGCCAGCGAGCAGCGTGATGGTCAGCATCGATACCAGCGAGCGCTTGTTCGCCCACAGTCGGGTCAGGAAAGACACGTCTACGACTCCAACAGGTCAGTTTGCACAGCGGTTTTCCTACACAGGTTCGGGCGGTTTATTCAGGACTATAACAGTGAATCTCGCTCAGATCTCCACCCCAATAAGGCTACAGCTGAGAGACATACCCTGCGTTTTCGGGTGTAAGCCAGCGTGTTCTCCAGTATGTGAGTCAGGAGCAATTGCTGTCGATGGGGAGCACTACCCATGGGGGATCCCTTCCGTCGGTTCGGAAGCGACGGTCGACCGTTTCGACGACTCAGTCAGGTTGTCTAGCAAGATCAAATCTTCGGGGCGCACCATGCGTGCCGCGACCGCGTACTCGACGAGCCGCGAGCGCCGCGCAAGTGCGAGGTTGCCGCGGCCTCCTCTAAGACCGGCGACGCCCGCTCGATCCAACTTCTCGCACACATTGTCGAGTTTGCGATTGAAGGTCGTTATCGACCAACCAAGACGGGCTGCAGCATGGGCGGATGTCGGCAAAGCGCTGCGTCCCGGTACGGCTTGCGATAGTGAGTGCTCGGCTAGCGCTAGCACCAGAAGTCGTTGGCTTGTCGTGAGCGGCACCTGCTCGATGGTCGTCGCTCCACCGTTCGCTGAGATGGCAGATGATGTATTAAAATAGTCGTCATCCGAATGAATCGTGAAATCGTAGGTTGTCGAACCCGCGGTGAAGAGCACGGCCATCTGCTGAAAGACGATCGGCAGACGCGCCCCTGGTGCAAGCCACGCCTGCACTCGCCCGCTGCCATCGCTAACGGTTGCGGAAAGTAGCGTGCCGACGTTTCCGAGCCACCACATCCCGTAGTCGCTGTAGAGCCTCAAGAATCGTCGGTGCAGGTGCGGATTGTCATCGACGACGAGGTCAGCGTCGCGCCCAATCGTGAAATCATTGGGCTCGTCGATAGTGTACCAATCGCCGCAGAACTCCACCTTGATCGAATTCATTCGGGGAAGCACTCCTCAAGCGGGCTCGCAGAAACGAGACTGTTGGATCGCCTGATCTCTACAGAAACGCACACCGTGCTGCCTGGCGCAACGCCGTCGATCGCAACAGAGCTGTCGGCAGTCGATTGCACCTGATGGTCCGCTGCTGCGCCATCGGTTCGCTTCCAGAGATAGTTGTCACCACTCTCCGGCTCGGGGTTAGACCACGTGAAGGTAACGACCGCGCCATCCTGAGTCACGCTTTCCAACACCGGCGTTGGAACAATTTCGCTAACGACGGCGGATTGGTCGCCCGAATCCGTGACGTTCTCCGTTGTGGCGTTGACGTCCGGCGAATCTACTGCCTGCTGGGTGGCGATAAAGATGCCTCCCGCCACGACGACGAGTCCGACCACTAATGCGGCAGCGACGAGCAGTCGTCGACCCCGTCGTGGCGGAGCAGCTTCAGCCTCCGGTTCGGCCGCCGGTGACGGTCGACGTACGACTGTCTCAGATTGCACTGCCGTGGCTGGCCGTGCACGTGCCACCGTCTTGTCGGAGACCGGCGCTGAACTTGGCGGGGAACCTAGAGCACTGCTGGGAGCGGGCGGGGTTGGTTCTTGAGCGCGGACGGTAGCGATCGTCCTGACGCGCGTTGCTTCCGGATCGAAGTCGCTGTCGACCAGGTCACGCTCCGGCGCCTTCACCTTCAGGTTAGGAACGTCGATGGGTGTCTGCGAGTAGGACAGCTCCAACTCCACAGCCTGCAGCGCCCGCGCAAAGTCCACCGCTGTAGCGAATCGCTCGCTAGGTTCGGCGGCCATCCCCTTGTTGAGAACTGCGAGAAGCGATCGAGGGATGTCGGTTCGATCCATTGGTGTTATCGCACCCCGAACGATCCTTCCGACGAGATCTACCGTCGAATTGGATCTTCCCCGCACCTCGAAGGGTGTCTGCCCGGCAAGCAAGGTGTAGATGGTCGCCGCGAGCGAGAAAACGTCCGAGCGAACATCGGGATCCGGGTCGTCATCGAACATTTCCGGGGGAGACCAGGGAATCGACATCCCGACCGATGCACTCGTGCTCGTGTGGCCTGTCGGAGAATCCGAGACCCGAGCGCTCGTCGTGGTGTGAGGGATAACCTCAGACTCGACCTCTGATGAGATGCCGAAATCGGTCAGCGCGGGCCAGCCGAAGTCATTGGTGAGTACGTTGGCTGGCTTGATGTCGCGGTGGAGTATCCCGACCGAGTGCGCTGTCGCAATCGCGCTTGAGAGGCGGATGCCGATCTGCAGCACATCTGCGACCGCGAATGTCTCCCGCTTGTAGCGATCGCCCAAGCTTGGACCAGAGCAGTACTCCATGACGAAATACGGTCGTTCATCTTCCGCCACATCAGCTTGGAAAATTGTCACGATGTACGGATGAGCGGAGAGCTGCGCCATCAGGTTGGCTTCCGCGGTGAACGCCGCTCGAGTGGCTGGAGAGAGATCCTCAGTCAGCAAGACCTTTACTGCGACCCGGCGCTCCGGAAACTTCTGCTCGTAAAGAAAAACATCGGAGAATCCGCCCGAGCCGAGAAGCCGAACGAAAGTAAATCCGGCGAGGGCTGGCGGGTTCGCTGTAGCGCGCTGCGTCATCCTTCACGCACCATAAAAGTCACGCCGCTACCGAGATCGACGCTGGTTCCCGGGATGATTGGCGTCGGCTCGCCCGCCCGCAATTGTTGGGGTGGTCGTCCGGGCAGAATGATCATCGTGCCGTTACGCGAGTGGAGATCGGTTACGACCACCGTGCCGCCCTCGACCACGAGCTGCACATGGTTGCGTGAAATGTCTTGGTCCGGTCCTGAAATGGTGACCAGTCGGGGGAGGCTCGCACCCGAAACTTTCGTAACGCTGGGCGCACGCCCAATCAGGATGGGCTGATCAAGTCGTTCAGTTGCCCCGGTCGACAGGTCAATCGCGAGGGTGTGCGCGCTCGGGGCCGCGACTTTTGCTGCTTCGGCGCGCACCCGACGTGCTTCCTGTCGCGCTGCTCGCCCTAAGCCGATCGATGTTTTTCCGTCATGATCTCCCTCGGAGGGCGAGTCAACAGAAGTCGATGTCTCTTCTGTTTCTCGAACCGCAGCATCTTCCACGGTTCGTTTGATCGTCTCTCCGAAGAGATAGTCGTAGCCTCCGCTGCCAGCGGCGTCGCTTGGTGATGAGAGCTCATCAGTGGGTGCCTCAACCTCAGGTTCCGGGGGCAATTCCGCAATCGTTATTTCGCTCACCCGGTCAATCGGGATCTGCGGGGGATGCTGAATATGTACCGGCGGTACAGGAGGAACCGGCGGTACAGGAGGAGCCGGAGGCGCGACGGGCGCCGAGCGCTCAGCCACCATCGGCGGCGCGGCGATTGCGGAGACGGCGGATGGTGCCGTAACAACGTCAGCCTTGTCCCCCTGTGTGGCTTTCACCGAGGCCAGTGATCCTGCGCTCACACGCGACGCGAGGGCGATGCCCTCCACGAGGGGAAGCGCGTCGGAAGGTTCAATCGAGTCTTTGCTGAGAGCCTCGACGATTCCTTCGAATCCCGCACAGTTCTCTACGGTTCTCTCCGCCCAGGTTGTAGTTCCCGCACCCGAGATGTGAACCTCACCGTCTGTACTCATGATGTTGAGCACCACGTACCCGCGCACGATGGCTGAGATGGATGCTGTCGACTCTTCCCAAGCTCCGCTGATGGCCAACAGTGCGAATGCCGGGGTTTTCGAGATTCCGCCGGTAGTCAGTTCATCAAGAAGGTCTTGCGGCGATGCGCCAGAATGCACGAGCGCCCAGAGTGAGTCACGGCGGTCCCGCGCGACACTACCGTCGAGAAAGAGCACCTGCGCGCCTGACACCATCGCCAACCAGCCCTGGTCGGTTGCGGGTAGATAGTGCAACGCTGTCACGTGATGCTCCTCGGATTACAGACGCGGACGAGTCTCTTCAAGAAAGGCCGGCAAGCTATCTTGCGAGGATACGCCTGCCGCAGTTTCGCCTTCCTTGACGATCGACGATTCGACTACGACTACGGTGATGTTGTCTAAGCCGCCTGACTCGATTGCGGCAGAAACGAGTGCCGAAACCAATAAATCTGTCGCATTCTCTTCAATGCATTTCGTGAAAACGGCCGAGAGCTGCTCGTCAGAGACGCCTTTTGTCAGCCCGTCTGTGCAAATCAAGAAGGTCTGTTGCCCGCCGGCCGGAAGGAGCCACACGTCTGGTTCAACTTCTCTATCGACGCCAATTGCTCGTGTTATTACATTCCGTTCAGAATGCACGGCCGCCTCAGCCTCGGTGATGTCCCCGCGATCGATGAGTTCTTGAACAGCGGAATGGTCGACCGTGAGCAGGTTGAGCCCACCGTCCCACGAGTAGACACGCGAATCGCCCACATTAAAGATCATCCAATGCAAGCTGTCTCGTTTTTCTGACTCGACCAGAGCGATCCCGCTCACGGTCGTTCCCGCCATCGTGGAGTCGTCCGTGTAATCGGAAGGAATCTGCCTGACCGTCGAATTAGCTTCCGTGATTGCTTCAAGCACGGCGGACGCGGAAGTCGGACGCCCCTCGGGAATTCGGGCCGCGATTGTTTCGACGACTCTCTGGCTCGCCCAATCTCCGTGCGCATGCCCGCCCATACCGTCGGCAACGAGAAATACGGGAGCGATGGAACGATGGCTATCTTCGTTGAGCTTGCGGGTGGTCCCCACATCCGAGAGCGCACTTACACGCAGCGCGACATTTCCAGCAGCAAGTGACATCTCGTGCATAGATGTGGGCATCACTACTTCCTCGGGATCGGATCGGTGCAACACGGCAACCATCGATGAATGGTTAGAGCCGTCAATACCCCCCAGCACTATAGATGCTCAGATTTCAGTCTATAACTTTCGATACCAATATGGAGCAAACCCGATACCACGTTGCCAAGTCGTTGCACTAGAAGCCCCTACAGGAGGGATGGACCGGAGCCTCACTTCTGCGTCTGCCTGCCTTCTTTCTGGCACTACAATCCGAACCTACAAACGGGCTCTCTCGATAGGCACTTGGAGTCGCGGCTAAGCCTCGATTGCGGGGATCGGCTGAACGCGCGACATGAAGCGAACAACATTGTCGTCGACGATGATGTCGCTCGGGCGCAACGGTCGGCTCAAATAGAGTCCGTCGAGACTGCTGATCCGGCTAAGCGCAACATAGGTTTGGCCTGGCGCGAACGACCGTGAACCGAGGTCGATGATCGCGCTGTCGTACGTCTTTCCCTGAGACTTGTGAATGGTGACCGCCCACGCCAGCCGCAAAGGGAACTGAGTGAACTCGGCGACAACGTCCTTACGCAGCGCTTTGGTGCGTGCCGAATAGGAGTACTTGAACTTCTCCCACACTGCGGGTTTCACTTCGTAGTCGCGTCCATCAATCTCAACCCACACCGTTGACGCGATCTTGGTCACCGTGCCGACGCTGCCGTTGACCCACCGTTGCGTTCTGCCCTCTTGAGTGTCATTGCGCAAGAACATCACTTGCGCGCCCACCTTGAGATCCAGCGCGTCATCGGCAGGATAGGAGCGTCCCCCAAACTCGCCAGAAATTTCCGCCTTTGCGGTGAGCACCTTTCCGGGCAGCCGCGCAAGTTCGGTCGCGTTGATCCTCGTGACCGCCCTGTTCGTCGTTGCGAGCGTAATTGTTCCGTCGTTCGGTGCCGGCCGCGCACCCACCGCATTGAGTCGCTCGGCGATTTCTGCCGTTACGC
>Ga0307486_1000783_pt1 | contig 26932 bp, 21 predicted proteins | sample CBIW02metaG_FD_203663 | JGI IMG/M metagenome (GOLD analysis project Ga0307486, IMG submission 203663) | Sea-ice brine microbial communities from Beaufort Sea near Barrow, Alaska, United States - CBIW 0.2 | ecosystem: Environmental > Aquatic > Marine > Coastal | place: USA: Alaska | collected...
AGTATCAACTAAAGCAAATACCCAGCAACAATGGGCTGAACTTCAAGGCATTGCACACGATGATTCACCAAGTCAAATCGGGATCAGGACCACCTATTCATGGGTAAGCGAAAAGCATATAGAGCGGCACCTAAATGAATTCAGTTATCGCCTCAACAGGTCTCAAAGCAAAGCTACGGTGTTCAATAACTTGATAAAAAGAATGGTCAAGGCAGACAAAATTTATCATGCACAAATTCTATGTTCTTAAGCTCTGACCTCTATCTATTAATTACCATCGGGTTAATAGTTTCCTGTTCCAAGGCTTTAAGTCCGCCGGGGATTGGGATGCCATAAGTATCCACTGTGGCACCTACGAGCTCATCATGAATAGTAATTTCATTTCTTGTTTGAGTATAGCTACCCACAGAAACTATAAAGCATTTACTGCCTCCATTTTCAAAAAAATAAGCGAACTGCTGGGTGGAGGTAAAAGGACTGGGTTGGTTGATCACTAAGTTTTTTTAGTTGAGTGTCAATTAGAATAGTATCGGATTCTGGAACTGAAGCATTGTCCAAGTTAAATTTGGGGATAAATGCTGCGCCGAAATTTTGCTCGAATTCTAGAAAAGAAGTAATCAATTTCGTTTGGTTCAAAAATGACGTTTCACTATCTCCAGCTTTTTCTGTATATCCCACAAATGCTACTATTGAGGTAAGGGCTCGAGTAATTAAAGGGGGAGGCGAGTTGATTTCCCGTACATAAATACCGGGTGTTTTAAATTTCTTTGACATAAAAATCGGTTTTAAGTGGTTAAAAAATTTGATTTACTCTGAAGGTAGGTAATTTTTAGAGAATGAATAACTTAGGTACTGAGATGATTCAAAGCTACCTGTTGTGCTTCTTCAAAATTCTGATAGGCACAGATAACTGCTTCAAAATTAGTTAAATCACCTAAAAATTTAAGCGAGAGTGGACTTCCAAAGTGTACTAGAATGCAGCTATTTTCTTCGCAAAGCCTTCTAATATCTCTCAGCGTTTGTTCATCCATACCAAACTTATTTAATGGTTTATGAGAGGGTACAAAAAGAGATAGTATAATCAATTCAGCTTCTTCTAAAAATTTTTCGTTGTTTGAAAGATCGAATTTTTTATTTAGTCCTTGTGAAAAAATAGAATCACTAGAACCTAAAAAACTCTTATGAAAAAGCTTTCTATTTCTGGCCAATCTAGCTAGCTTTTCTAAGTTAATCTCACCAGAAACCACCGAAACGTACTCGGAAGCTAGTTTGGTTTGAAATTTACTGTGACTTTGCCAATCGAACTGTGGTACGGATAACTGTTTAAATCTCAAAACACCCAATTCTTCTTTGAGAGTCATGATTTTTTGAAAAGAATCATCAATTGCCTCTAGCGAAGATTTTTCAAGGATGGTTTCAATTCCTTCTTTCACGTGATCCGAAAAGCAGAGAATATCATTACCCGCATAAAATGCTTCCCATTCCAGATCTCCTGGCGTTGGAAATAGGTCGGCGACAGCTTTCATATTAAGAGCATCTGAGATCACTATTCCATTGAACCCCATTTCATCTTTTAGCAAATCAGTAATAATCTCCCGACTGATGCTGGCTGAAATCTTCTTTCCATTAGTTAGGGATGGAACAGCCAAATGCCCCACCATGATCATTTCCACGTTATGATTAATCCCATATTGAAAAGGTGCTAACTCTTCATTTTGCAATTCTTCTTTGGTTTTTGAGATAACAGGAAGTCCCAAATGAGAATCTGTTTTGGTATCGCCGTGACCTGGGAAGTGCTTTAGACAAGCATCTATCCCTGATCTGATCATCCCGTTGTAAGTAGCAAGCGCCAAGGTGGAGACCTTTGTGGTGTCGTCACCAAACGAGCGATACCCAATTACCGGGTTGTCTGGATCGGAATTCACATCTGCACAAGGTGCCAGATTAAGATGAATTCCAACATTTTTCATGTCTAAACCCATCCTATATCCCACTTCCTCAACTAGCCTTTCAGATCTATTTTTTAGAGCTCCAAGCGTAATTGCAAAGGGATATTGAGGGGTGTTTTCCATCCGCATCGCCAAGCCATATTCGCCATCAATGCTGATCAGCAACGGGATTTTTGAAATAGCTTGATAGCGATTGATAAGACCAATCATTTGTTCTAATGACCCACTTACCTCCAGCACTTCGGCTCGCTTTTCGAAGTTGGCAGCAGCAGAATGGCGGCTATGGAAAAAAGTTAAACCTCCAATTTCCTCCTCTCTGATCAACCTATCTATAAATTGATAATTTTCTTCAGTATCATGAATAAATGCTGCTGGAGAGAAGCTTTGTGCTATTTTTTGTTTAGATGTACTATTCATTTGAAGAATGGAAGATTCAAAATTGGTAGATTTATTGAGCGCTTGAAGGTAAAATATTTTACTCCATGCCAGTTGGAAGAGTTTGAATATGGATAGTAGAGTGTGGTGACTGAAAGAGCATAAACCGTATTCACCCCCCGCCCAAAACCTAATTTATTTTCCTTCCAAACTCTTTAGGATAATGCACACTAGCAGCTATAGCAATTGCTGGAATCATGGCAATTCCCACCCAGATAAAGAATCCCGTGTAGCCGAGATATTCTTGGATAAAGCCAGAAGCCATGCCAGGGAGCATCATTCCCATTGCCATAAAACCTGTGGCGATGGCATAATGGGATGTTTTGAATAGACCTTCAGCCAAATAAATAAGAAAGATCATATAGGCTGCGAACCCAAAGCCGTAGCCAAATTGCTCGATGATTACTACTGCGTATGCGTATGTTACGTTCTCCGGCTGAAAATGTGCCAACGCGATATAGAGCAAGTTTGGAAGATTGAGAGAAAGAGCCATTGGAATCATCCACTTTCCAAGTCCATCTCGGGAAATTGCAACTCCACCCAGAATTCCTCCCACCAATAATGCGATCACTCCGACAGTACCATAGATTAAGCCTAGCTCCGATGTGGTGAGTCCCAAACCTCCTTTTTCTCTTACTTCAATTAGAAAAGGGGAAGCTATTTTTACGAGCTGCGATTCTCCCAAACGATATAGCAATACAAAAGCGAGTGAGATTCCAATATTTTTCTTGGTGAAAAATGTAGAAAAGACTTTACCAAAATTCTTTTCTCTAACCTCTGTCTCCGCTGATTCTTCTTCTACTTTTGGAGTAGCGAACAGATTAATCACTGTCAAGAGTAACATCAAAAGTGCTACTATAATCATGGTATATGACCACGCTTTATTATTATCCCCAAGAGAGTTCTCGAAATATCCTGCTACCATCACAATCAAACCTTGTCCGGTGATCATTCCAATTCGATAAAAGGTACCACGTAAACCGACAAAAAAGGATTGTTGCTCAGGTTTCAATGCGATCAGATACATTCCATCTGAAGCTATGTCATTGGTTGCGGATGTAAAAGCACCCATCCAGAAAAAAGCCAAGGTCATAAAGAAAAAGTTGCTGCCCGACATTGTCAGGCCCACTCCAAGAAATACAAGGGACAACACCAATTGCATGCTGAGAAACCACTTTCTCTTGGTGCCAAAGAGATCGACGATTGGACTCCAAAGTGGTTTGATTACCCATGGAAGGTAAAGCAAACTCGTGTATAACCCAATGTCAGCGTTTGATACGCCAAGTCTTTTATACATGATCACCGATACCACGATGATTACGATGTACGGAATTCCTTCTGTCATGTATAGAGAAGGAATCCAGATCCACGGATTTTTTTGAGTAGAATTAGTCATGATTTCCGTATCAGATTTTCATATATATTCACTTCTGATCCATCAATTATTTTTGCGTCAACGGCTTTTTCATAGAATTCTGCAGGACCCACTCCCCCGATAATGGCATAAGCATATCCCATTTCACGCATGGATTCAAGTGCTTTTACCAAGAGTATTTTTCCTATTCCCTTATCACGCTCAGACTCCAGCGTCCCGGTAGGTCCAAAGAAATTTCTCGCAGTGCTTTCGTAGCAGGAGAAGCCAAGAATATTATTTCTTCTATGGGCGAGCCAAACAGAAATAGGCTGTCTAGCAAATGCTACTTCGACTTCAGAATTCCAATACTCACCAAAGTGCTCCATGACCCAGGAGGTCACCAGATGTTTTTCTGGAGTAATTGCTCTACGAAAAATTATTTTTTCCTTTATAAAAAGAGCTTTTTCCGAAGAAGTGACATCAGGCAATCCAATAAGGCGAACGAGCATATCTTTCATAGTGGTTTTCTTATGGGATTTTATACACTTGTGTCTGTACTATTCTACCATAATGGTCTATCCATCGTACCGCGAGATAAGTGGTATTTATGCTTTTCACCTCTAAGGTACGTGCACGTAATCCGCCAACCCACACGGGATGGATTTCAGCTGTTGCGAGTAGATCAAGTTCATTGGCTCCCTGTATTAAAGCATATCGTATGGCAGGATCAAGGGGTTTATTCATCATTATTTTAGTGGAAACTGCATTGGCCTCTACTGAAAAAACTACTGGAATATCAATTATTGAGGGAGATTTTGGTTCAAATGAAGGAGGTAAAGTAGGCTCGTTATAAAGTTCAGTTTTTAGCAATTGAGCTACATCTTGATTCTTACTTTTAAGGGATTTGGCTGAAAAGAAAGCATTTCCCTGAATGGTAGGAAGTGTACGGGTATAGGAAATCTGAGTATTTATTTCTCGTGGATTATTCCAAGCTTTATCCGAATCCTCCCTTATTTTATAGGGCCCGTTGCCAATATAAATGTTGGTATTGTTATAATTTCTCGCCCACCAATCGTTCAATTTGCGGTGTGAAGCCAGAGGGTGGTCCATACTCCAATAGAGCTGAGGAATGAGGTAATCGATCCAGTCATTTTTCATCCAGAGCAATACATCGGCATAAAGATCATCGTAGTTGGTTTGTCCTGCTCGGGTAGGCGAACCTCTTGGATCTTTGTCTTGGTTTCTCCAAACTCCAAAAGGAGATATTCCAAACTGCACCCAAGGCTTAGATTTCTTGATGGTTTCATTGAGTGCAAAGATCAATTCATTTACATTTTGTCTTCTCCAATCATCAATATTCTGGTCCGCCTTTTTGTATTTGTTGTAAGCTGCATTGTCAGGGAAGTCCATCTTAGCAACCTTATAAGGATAAAAGTAATCGTCAAAGTGGATGGCATCGATGTCATAATTATCAACTATTTCCTTGATTATTGCCAATAAATGAGCTTTTACCTCCGGCAGACCAGGATTATAATAATACTTTGTATCGTATTTTAGCATCCAATCTCGATGCAGGTTATAATCATGATTTGGGCTTAGCGCTTCGGTGCTGAGATTCATGGTCGCGCGGTACGGATTAAGCCAAGCGTGAAATTCCAATCCACGTGCGTGTGCTTCATTGATCATCCAGGTGAGTGGGTTTTCAGTGGTGTTTGGCGCTTTCCCTTGTTTGCCAGTGAGGTATTTTGACCAAGGAGCGAGATTGCTTGGATAAAAAGCATCACCGGCGGTTCTGACCTGTACGATTACCGCATTGAAGTTGAGACTTTTGTAATAATCCAAAAGGTTTATAAAATCAATCTTCTGCTTAGAATAAGAATCATCAGGTGAAATAGGCCAATCAATATTCGCTACCGTTGCAATCCAAACACCGCGAAATTCTCTAGGCATTTGAGGCATTTGATAGGAAAGCGGCTGCAGCGCAATAGGTGTTTGAGGCAGTGGCTTGACTGGAAGAGATGCTCCCTGATTGGGAAGTGGAGAGGTAATATCTTTTGAATTGGGCTTTGTGGCAGAGGGTGTCGGTTTTTGTGACTTACAAGCTGCCAGAAATAATCCTGAGAAGAGAATAAGTAAGAAATACCTAAAAATAATTTTCATAACATCGACACTCAGAGAGCGGGAACAGGTTTTAAGTTTAAGTCACTAAGATTTTTTCTAAGTTTATTCATGAACGAATCACCTGGATCTATTTTCACAGTTCTGTAGTCTGGGTTCTCTTCTTTCCACAGGTCAGTTCCCTGAAAATTTTGATATTCATGATGTCCTATCACGTAGTCGATAGCATACTTTTTACTCAAATATCGAATCAAATTTTCATTGGCTTTGAGTTGCGCTTTATTGAGAGGATCTTTTTCACTACCAATATTCTCTACTCCAATAGCCAAGTAGTTTAGCCCAATAGTATGCCTTGCAAATGTAGTGTCAGGGAGCAGTCTAAAAATAGTGCCATCTCGATCGATAAGGAATTGACTGGACACATTCAGATTACTGGCACTGGTCAAATCAGCTCTTCCGCCCAGAGTTGGAGAATTAAACACATCAAAGGTAAATTCTATATTGTCGACAGCAGTCCAATGCACCACAACCATTTTAGGGTCAATGGAAGCGGTTTTTTGAATAAGGCCATGTCTATCTTTAAGATATTGAAGGGATAGATCTTCTCTTTCTTGATTCCAGGTAATTGGCTTATCGATGATTCTAAAAGTTGCTTTTGGACTACATGATATTTGTGTTCCAGAAATAATGCAAATTCCAATAACATAAAAGAGGGTTTTTAAACGCTTAAACTTCATATTTTCAATCCTTTGTGAGTTAAGAGTTGGGCCTTAATAGCTAAATCGAATAGCTAAATTACCTAGAAAAAGATAAGGAATAGACGGTTCCTAGGCTATCTTTTGCAAGAAATTTCAATTTGACGATATTCTTTGCAAGTTTTTGCTGTTTTTACTAGCTTCCATGTTCCAACTTATCTTACCATGCTTAAAGAAGAAAGACAGAAATTCATCCTGGATCAAGTGCATCTTCATCATCGCGTATTGCTGAATGATTTATCTGATTCTCTCAATGTTTCTATAGATACTGTGAGAAGAGATGTGAAGGAATTGGATAAGGAGAAAAAACTCAAAAAAGTACATGGCGGAGCAACTTCCTTTGGGTTTATGAATTTTACCAAAGATGACGGGAATATTTATCTTAAGTCCAAAAAAATGGCTATCGCCGAGAAGACCGTCGAGTTACTTTCTGATGGGCAGGTAATTCTTATGAGTGGTGGCACTACCAACCTTGAAGTGGCAAGGGCAATCCCCGGTCGCCTGAATTTGACAGTTTTCACGCCGAGCCTCCATGTAGCAATGGCCTTGCTGGATCATGAGAATGTGGAGGTGATTTTTTTAGGAGGGAAACTTCTGCATGATGCTAAATTCGCAGTCGGTGGTACAGTGGTCAATTCACTTTCCCAACTTCAAGTGGACCTGTGCATCTTAGGAACTGGCTACTTGGATGCTAAGTATGGATTGACAGAGTTTGATTGGGAAGTGATACAGGTCAAGCAAGCGATGATCCGTGCCGCAAAGAAAACGATAATCCTCACCGTGTCAGACAAGCTCCATTCGGTGCAGAAGTATAAAACATGCGATATGACTGCTGTTCATACTTTAGTCACCGAGCTGGATCCGTCAGATGGTTTATTAGATGCTTTTCGACCATACGAGTTGGTGTTGGTCTGAGCCTAAATTGAGGGATTAATTTGAATTATTTATTACAGCTAGAAATGGATTGTGAAGAAAATTCAGATCAATCATGATCAAAAATACTTTTTAAGAATGGATTGATTTATGACACTATAAGAGTTTATGCCTTATCATTACTTGTAAAGTATACACTCGCAATACCCATTGGAGATCATTTTAATTAACCTCAACGAGGTGACCTTATTGGTAAAAATTCGGGATTTAAAATCTAATTGAAAAACCTGAAAGTGCGATATTCAAAATAATAAAAAAGGCTTCTCAGGGATGAGAAGCCTTTCGCGTGGTTAATGGTCTTTTTTCTTATGCAGATCATTGTCGTGAGCGCCGTCTTTACAGCATTCTTCCAATTTGTTGTACGCTTCTACATCACGTTTTAAAGAATCTGCATTGTAGCCAACCATGGTAACACGCTTCCGAAGTATCTCAGGGCTAGTTTTACGGTCCAGATAGGCAATGTTTAATATCTTGGTTTCAACGTCTAAATTGACAGATTTCACTCCTTTTTCGAAGGTCAAATCTTTTTCTAATGTTTTCTTACACATCTCACAGATAGCAGATGTTTTGATTTCTACAGTTTTGATCTGTGCTTGTACAGCAAATGCATATGCAGCTATAAAGCAGGTTAGAAGTAGCTTTTTCATCGTGTTGAAATTTTAGATTTTTAAATAGGATTATTGGATTCAAGCGGTTAAATACGCTTTGATTGAGTTAATTGATTTTATATCGAACTCCAGCATAGATTATTCTTCCGGCTACTGGACCCCATGTCATCGAGGCATCGAAGTTGGATCCAAATGGATTTTCAGGATCGACGATAGGATTCTGTTGCTTGAAATTCATAATATTTTCTCCTCCCAAATAAATACTTCCCCAGCGGAAACCTCTACTTATTTGCGCATTTACAAGGAAGAAATCTGGCGAGCGGCTTGGACGTCGATACTCTAGTGGGCTATCGCTGGTATCGGGTAATCGCATTGCTCCATTCCAGTTCAACGTCATATCTGCTTTCCATTTGTCGAAGTCAGTGGCATAAGCAAGATTTAAAAAGAACCTATCCTGACTTTGATAGGGGATCTGCTGCAAAATGCCATTGGTAGTAGTCAGATTCTGATAATGCTTGTAGGCAGTTTTCACATTGAGTTTGTCAGTCAATGGATAACTGCCTTCGATCTGAAAACTCGTCGCATAGGAGCCATTAGTAAGATTGTAAATGACCAGTTTATCAGAACTGAAATCCTGATCATATACCAACTGATTCTGAAATGTGGTGTAGAAATAATCGGCTACTATGGAAAGTGGCTTATTCTTTAATGTCCAATTTCCCACCATGCTCACTCCCATATTCCAGGATTCCTCAGGTTTTAGAATAGCGTTGTAGACTATGTCTCGGGAAGAAACCCAGATCATGCTATTTTCCATTAACGCATTTGGGGTTCTATATCCCTTTCCAGCTGAACCTCGTAGGGTCAAACTTGGTGTGAAAGCCCATCGCGCATGCAATCTTGGAGTGAGATAGGTGCCAAAGAGATTGTGAAAATCCGTTCTTGCTCCCGCTGCTATGGTGACATTATCGTTTGGGATATAATTATACTCAAAGAACACGCCTGGTACTTTCTCAGTTCTCATCATCGTCGTGTCGAGGCTAGTAGCAGAGTTTGAAGTGAATTGCTCATCAAAATCATCGTATAGGAAACTGGCCCCGGTTTTATATTGATGAAAACTGCTTCCGATTATATTTTGATATATAAAGTTTCCATAAGCAGTTTTTTCTATGCCGTTATACAATTTTCTTCCTGCTCCTCCAATGAAATCCTGATATGAGAAAGAGTATTGCAACCCCCAACTTTGGGTTGGCTTATCAGGATAAATCATTCCCAGCTTGCCAAATACTTCAGCCTTTCTGGTATCCATTCGATATCCATATCCATGACTTGTACTCAGGTCATCCTTAAAGTTAAATCCATTTTGGCCACCAGCATTGTCAGAAAAGAACACATTGAACCCTATCTGTGCCATTAGTCTTTCTCCGGCATACTTGTAGCGGTTGAGCAAGTTGATCTGGCGACTTTTAGGTAGATCCATGAATCCATCCTCATTCTGATCAACCTCATTAGAAAGTTGACTTGCGTGAAAAAGAATTCCCATACTCCATTTTTTACCAAGGTTAATTTGACGGTTGGCATTAGCTTCCATTCTTCCAAGGGAGTTAAGATATCCGTTCAAATACCATTTGTCCATCGATTCTGGCTTGAAGAGTTCCACATTGATTTGACCAGTCATGGATTCGTATCCATTGATGACAGTTCCAGCTCCTTTTCCCACATCTATGGATTGTATCCAAGTTCCAGGCACATAGGTCATTCCAAGTCTAGAGTTTAGACCGCGAATAGTAGGAATTCCTTCCCGGTTTATCTGCACATATCGACCATCGACCCCCATCATTTGGATCATCTTGGTGCCTGTGATCGCATCTGCATAGGAGACATCCACTGAGGCATTGGTTTCGAAGCTTTCTGAGAGATTGCAGCAGGCAGCTTTCTGCAATTCTGATTCGGTAATAAGAATATTAAGGAATGGAGCTTCATCGACCACTCCATCGCTTCTTCCTCTCACGGTCACTTGCTCAAGTGATTCGTCACTTTCGGAAAGCTTGATAAGCATCTTTTGCCCAAATACTGGAGGTAAAGTATCTGAGAAATAGCCGAGATAAGATACGACCAAGCGATCATTTGGCCTTACCTGATCCAATTCAAAATTGGCGTTGAGATCAGTCACAGCTCCCAGTTTATTGTTTAAAAGTTGGACAGTTGCTCCAACGAGCGGTTCGTCTGTCGAGGAGTGTACAGTTCCTGTTACTTTCTGCTGTGCAAAAAGACTGCTCGATACTCCCACAAATGATAGTAATAATAGTGTGAATTTCATGAAAATTGCTTGAGTGTAAATAGATTACATTATTCTCCAAGGCGGAGAACGGGGAGGCCAAGCAATTTTTATATTAGGAAGGACTGGTGGAGAATACACAGATCGAGTATAGTCCGATCCAGTACCTGATTAACTGAATGAGACGAACTGGATTCTTCTACAAAAAGTGATTCAAAAGTTAGAATGTAGGCAAGTACAAACTCAGGGCTGAGGTCAACCTGAAAACTTGCTTTCCCAAAATATTGATCCGAATCAGAGGTTGCTAATTGATCGTTGCAGCAATCAGGATCAGCTTTTTCATTTGAAGAAGTGTCACAACAATCGTGAGATTCAGGTGCAACTGTGATCTGTGTGCTCTTTAATTCATCCCCACAATAATGCGCCGCAAGTGTCAGGTTGATCTGGCCCATCAGAAAAAACAGAAGCATTAAAGTTGAGAGAATTGTTTTCATTCAGACGACAAAGATCAGTATTTCAATTGGATAAGAAAAACCTACTTTCATTACGAGAAGTAAGAAGGTAGGTTTAACAATTTTGGTTTATTTATTCCATCGCCTTGGGAGGAGAAAACTTCACTACAGCATTTGGAATAGTATCAATCGTTTTGAGGTAAGCATATATTGCTTTTAAATCTTCTTTCTCCATTCCAGCATACATCATCCAAGGCATTACTGTGTTGAATTCGCCATTCTTAACTTTGGCTACATGATAGCCAGAGTCAAGGTATTGTTTGAATTTCTCTACAAACATACTTTCAGTCCAACTTCCGATACCTGATTCTTTGTTTTGCGTAATATTGGCTGAACTTACGCTGGATCCATCTGGGAACCCAAATTTGCGGCCTCCTGCAAATTCATTTCCAGATATAATCGATCCCTGCGCATCTACAGGACTGTGACATTCTACACAAGATGCAGCGTTCATTAAATAACCACCGTAGGCGATCAAATCTGTTTTGGCAGGTTTTGTTTGTGGGTTTCCGTCTTTAGGTATGGTTTTTAAAATGAGGTTAACTGGAAAGTCTGCTTTAGAATCAGGAACCTCATTAGTCACTGGATCTAAGGTGCGAATGTAAGCTATGATGTCATAAATATCTTCAGAGTCCATTTTGCCATAATAGTTAAATGGCATGAGAGGAAACATCGGTCTGCCATCATTGGTAACGCCGGTGGTGATCAGTCGAAATAATTCACCATCAGTGTAGTCGGAAATTCCAGTTGGAGTGATGTTTTTAGCATAAAAGACTCCTGGAAATCCCATGGTTTGATCAAATCTGTCTCCTCCGCCGCCTAATGTGCCTGGCGTGATCGGTCCGGAAAAAAGTGAGAAATCTCGAGTGGAATGACAATCTACGCATACCGTGACATGATTGGCAAGATAAGCTCCGTGAGCTACTCGATCTGGATTATGGGCTAGGGTGAGGACTGGAGCAGCTTTGACCCTTGGGTAGGTGAAACTTACAAAAGCGACAGCGGAGATAAGGAATAATCCAATCACTCCAACCGTGTAGGCTAATACTTTAAAAATTTTTTTCATAAAAAATTGGATTAAGGTTAGTCAATCTAAGATATGAGTAAAAAATGAAAAGTATATTACTGTTTTTAAAAATATTTTAACTGTATTTGAAAGAATAGTATTTATCTAACAAATTATATAATTAACTAACAGTCAATGATAAGTGAGTTTTACGGAAGTAATTTTTATTTTCAAACTCTATAATCCATTTGAATGCTTAATTTCAAACAAACTTCCTTATACCTCTCACAACTATGAAAAAATTATACTTTCTTATTTACTTTTTTACTGTGTTATCTGCTTATGCACAGCAAAAAGAAATTCTTCAGCAATTAGATAACAAAGCTGACTTCTATGGGAAAATTGCTGATCAAATCTGGTCAAATCCAGAGTTGGGATATTTAGAAACAGAGAGTTCGGCACTTTTACAAAAAACCTTGTCTGATGCTGGCTTTTCCGTTAAGTCCGGAGTGGCAGATATTCCTACTGCATTTGTAGCAGAATATGGCTCAGGCAAACCTATCATTGCTATCCTTGCAGAGTTTGATGCCTTGCCTGGAGTTTCTCAGAAAGCAGTTCCATTTAAAGACCCAGTAATAGAAGGTGGGCCCGGGCATGCGTGTGGACATCATTTATTTGGTGCTGCATCAGTTGCTGCAGGAATCACTACCAAAGAATGGCTGAAATCCTCTGGAACAAAGGGGACGATCAGAGTATATGGAACTCCAGCTGAAGAGGGGGGAGCGGGAAAAGTTTATATGGCTAGAGCTGGATTACTTGACGATGTGGATGCAGTATTGCATTGGCATCCATCAAGTAACAACGATGCCAGTGCTTCTTCCTCATTGGCTAATAAGTCAGCGAAATTTAGATTTTATGGCGAAGCTTCCCATGCTGCCATGTCACCTGAGCGAGGACGATCTGCACTCGATGGAGTTGAATCTATGAATTACATGGTCAATATGATGCGTGAGCATGTTCCACAGGAGACAAGAATGCACTATGTAATCACAAGTGGAGGAGAAGCACCTAATGTAGTTCCAGCTTTTGCTGAGGTGTTTTATTATGTGAGAAATCCTGATGTAGCCAATGTAAAGTCAATTTTTGAAAGGGTGGTGAAAGCTGCCGAAGGCGCAGCAATGGGTACAAATACTGAAATGAAATATGAGGTAATTCATGGGCTATATAATCTTTTGCCAAATGAAACTTTGGGAAGAATTATGTATAAGAATTTGGAGAAAGTTGGAGGTGTAGAATATTCTGCAAAAGAAAGAATCTTTGCAGAAGAGATCATGAGTACCTACGATATGAAAGTTGCTCCGGAGGATGCAGAAAAGATAGATCCATTTGAGGTGGTAGAAAAGGGAACAGGCGGCTCAACAGATGTCGGCGATATAAGCTGGTTGGTGCCTACTGCGGGAATGAATGCCGCAACTTGGGTATCGGGCACTTCCGCCCACACTTGGCAAGCAGTGGCGGCAGGAGGGACGAGTATTGGTAAGAAAGGAATGATGGTGGCTGCCAAAACGTTGACGTTGACAGCAATTGATATTTTCAATGATCCTTCAGTAACACAGAAAGCACTCGAAGAACTTAATAATAGAAGAGGAGATGATTTTAAATACGAGGCATTGACGGGAGATCGCGAGCCTCCTCTGGATTATCGTAAGAATTGATAAAACCCAAAAAAGACAGCCAATCGGCTGTCTTTTTAAGTGAGGTTAGTTTTTTACTCAAAAATTGGGATCAATTGAAAATAGATTCAGTTTTAATAAGCCATTACCCTAATGCCAATACCTCGTCTCTTAACTTTTCTCTTTATTTTTATTTCGCAGGTAGTTTTCTCCCAAGATACCAAAGTAAGTGGTTCAGAATCTGATCATCCTAAAATCGGTTTAGTGTTATCTGGCGGAGGTGCTAAAGGAATTGCCCACATTGGAATACTTAAAGCCATAGAAAAGGCTGGGTTACGTCCTGACTATGTCGTAGGCACGAGTATGGGCGCGGTGATCGGTGGGCTATACTCGTTGGGGTACAGTGCGGACGAGCTGGAGACAATGGTCAAAAAGATAGACTGGAGTTTACTACTTTCTAATAGAGTAAGTTTTAAATATATCGCATTTGAGGAAAAGGAGTATTACAATAGGTATTTACTTGAGTTCCCAATTGTAAAGAGAAAGATTGTTTTTCCATCCGGATTGATTCAAGGTCAAGTACTATCAGACGTACTGCATTATTTTGCTTGGCCCGCTAATTCTTATGATTCATTTGATGAATTTCCGATTCCTTTCCGATGCGTGGCAACTGATATTCGCTCCGGACAACCCATAGTTTTTGATCGGGGGCCTTTACAAGACGCATTACGATCAAGTATTGCTATACCTACTGTTTTTTCTGCATTTGATATGGATAGTACCTTATTAGTAGATGGTGGTGTAGTGAATAATTTTCCCGTTGATATTGCAAAAGAAATGGGAGCAGATATAGTTATCGGGGTAAATGTAAGTAGCGAAGACTTCAGGGAGGTTGATCAATTGGGAGGCTTTGCAGGTATTCTCATGCAGATCGCCATGGCTCCCTCCCTGAGCATAATTAAAGAAAATATTAAATCAACAGATCTTTACATCAAACCGGATCTGGAAGGATATTCCATTGGAAGCTTCAATTCCTTTGATGAGATTTTGGCCCTTGGATTTGAAACTGGGGATAAATATTTTGATCAATTAAAGAGGTTGGCTGATAGTTTAGGCAGAAAAAATATTGTTCCTAGATTGACTTTTAAGACCGACTCTATCCAAATTGATAAAATTATAATTTCAGGCAACCATCTGTTTTCTACAGATTTGATTAGATCAAAATTGAATATTGTGGAGGGAGATTACCTGAACAGAGATATAATGGAAGCAGCTGTTCATAGGATTTTTGGAATAAACGGCTTTTATAAGGTGGATTATAATCTTAGTGAGATTGCTGCCAATAGGTACGCGTTACTAATTCGGATAAAAGAGAAGCCAAGCACTTTGTTGAGCACTTCAATTCATTATGACGATCAATTTTCTGCCGGAATATTATTAAACTTTACCGCAAGAGAGTTGATAGGTCACAATTCTCGCATGGTGCTTCTAGCCGATATTTCTGAAAACCCAAAGTTCAGGGCAGATTATTATAAGTATACTGGTACTAAAAAGAAATTTGCATTCAACATGCGCTATAATTTCTCAAGGCAAGAGCTGCCAAGTTATATTGGAGGCAAAGAAATGAAGGAATTTGTTGGTCGAAATTCTCGAATTGTAGCCCAAATGATTTCTACGAATTCATTAAAACAATCTTTTCATTTTGGAGGAATACTTGATGCAACTGCTTCTAGATTCAAGTTTTTATCCCGCTCAAACGAAGGTGTCAAAAATGGACGTCAAACTTATTTTGGAGGGAGATTCAAGTTTTACCGCAACTCACAAAATGATAGAAATTATCCGACCGAAGGTGCTGAAGCATTGATAGAGAGTACCTTACATTTAAAGGATTGGTTAGATTTTGACCTTGTGGAAGGAGTAGATACATTAATTGTAAATAAGGAGTCCGGCGATATTTTTATTCCTGAAAATGAGCTCGATTCATATATAGATGGCTTGATTCCAAATTCTTATCTTTCGATTTATGGGAAATATTCTAAATTTTTAATGTTTAGTCCCAAAGTTCAATTTCACCCGGACTTTGCTATAGGATTAACACTTTCTTCAGAGAGTTCCTCCAAGCTATTCAGTGAATTCTTTGTGGGCGGATATCAGAATGTACGATTTAATGATACACAGTTTTGGGGGCTAAATTACGCTGAAGTTCAAACAGCTAATTTTTTGAAATTTGGTGCTGCATTTCAATATATCCCTTTCGAAAAAATTTATTTAAGAGCTGGAGCTAATTTTTTAGGTTTTAGTGATCAGCTACCATTTAACGATACAGATTTTTTAAGTCAGATTTATCAACAAAAAAGTTATTTAGGATATGGTATTGATGTCTCCTATCATTCATTTCTAGGGCCAATCAGTGCTGGGATTGGCGGCAATAATAAAGACAGAACACTTAGAAGCTATATATCAATAGGCTTCTCATTTAATTATTCGGATAGATAAACTCGAATTTGATACTTTTACTCGTTTATATTAAAGTAGTAGTGAGGTTGTCAACTAGGTGTATTCGCAAGAGTTTATCACTAAATTAAATGGGATCATGACTTGTGAAACTCTCTATTTGCCACATATTCTTATTTTTCTCCATTAAAATTGATAGATAATCCATTAGTGGAAAACTGATACATTATTTAGGGTGGAACTGCTGGAGACTTAGTACAAGGGTTTATCGAAATTTATCTTCAATCAATGAACCTAAAATTTTACGTCCAATAATCCGCACACACTTATAGTTGAAAGTTTAAAAAGTGTAATTGCCCTTCCTTAGAAAGGCAATGACATAAAGTTACTCTGTTTTCAGCATGTTGTCCACCAGAGCATCAATATCCATCAGGTGGTTTTTGACAATTCCAGCAGAATAGTTAGAACTACATGAACGAGCAAGATTTTGGATTGCCTTCAACTCAGCTCTTGCAGCGGCACTGATATCAGATCGATTACTTTCGTCCTGCTTCATCAATTCTGCCAAACGCTCTAAGTGGGCACGTTGCAAATTTCTACGATAAGTATCAATAGACTTGCCCGCCGCCAATTCTGACCAAATGCCTTTGCGCAGACGAGCTAGCATAGAAGTCATTGTATAAGCTTCAGATCCATTCAAAGCTTCATTCTCAATCATTCTCTCTAGTCGATCTTTTCTCAAAAGGCTACTTACTTGTCTGGCTTGCATACTTCCAATAGCTTTCACAGCTCCGCTTGGCTCAATATTGTCTAAAATCTCCTTCTGAAGCAACCATTCCGGCGTGGTGAATACATGCTCATTGATGAATTTCATGGACGCAATTTGCTCTGACTTAGTAGTTGGAGTATAAGTAACGCCAGCTTGATCAGTGGTTTTGAATTGCTCATACACTCCACCAATGTTGGTGACTACATGGCCGGCATATCGAGACCAAACACCAATCAACTCTCCGTACAATTCCTCCAAATCAGCATAACCTTCTCCAGGAGTTGCAGTCCATTTGGCGAGATTTGGAGCTACGATTTTAAGGTTTTTCAATCCATAAGTACTTGCCTTCACAGGATCATCGCCTACAGATTCTGTTTGAGAACTAGGGTCAAAAGAATTTCCACCTCCAAATAGGTACATTGGATCTCCTGCCTTTGCCGCAATCCATTTGCTCAAGGTTGCCTTTTCTGCTTCAGCAGTATAAGCTCCTGGAATATACCTATATCCCCAATTGATTGCGTAGTTATCGTATGGTCCAAGCATTCTCACCCAGCGAACACCTTCATCGCCTGGTTGTGCTACGTAATTGTATCTGGTATAATCCATGATCGTTGCTGCCAATCCCCATTTCTGAGTGAAGGTGGCAGATCGCAACGAATCAGTAGGATAGGAGTAGGATGCTTTCATATTGTGAGGCATTCCCAAAGCATGACCGATCTCATGCGAAATTACACGTCTCATCATTTCACCGATTTCCTCATCGGGCGTATCCAGCGTGCGTGCCGAAGGGTTGGCTGCACCAGTTTCTAGTAAATATCTATTTCTATAAGAACGGAGATGATTGTGAAACCAAACGATATCACTCTCGATAATCTCTCCTGATCTAGGATCGGACACACTTGGTCCCATGGCGTTTCTTGTTGTCGTGGCCACATAGCGAACTGTAGAATATCTCGCATCTTCAGCACTCCAGTCAGGATCTTCTTCAGTGGTTGGAGCATCTTTTGCAATAATGGCATTTTTGAAACCTGCTTCTTCAAAAGCTGCTTGCCAGTCTTCAATTCCCTGTCGGAAATAAGGTCTCCATTTCTCAGGAGTGGCCGGGTCTAGATAGTATATGATCTGTTTTATAGGCTCTACCAATTCTCCTCTGGCATAAGCTTCAGGATCTTTGGGCTCCAATCTCCATCTTCTGATATAAGTTTTCACGTCGGATTTCAATGCTTCAGAACCATAATCTATTTGGCTGACGGTAAACCAACCCACTCGCTGATCATATAATCTCGGTTGCATTGGCTGCTCTGGCAATAGGTACATGGACTGGCTCATCTCCATAGAGATGGTTCCGGATCTTGAGTTGGACGGAGGACTGGACGCGTTGAAAGTCATGTCATGGCGTACTTCGATATTCTCCGGATAACTTGCCATACGATTGATGAAGCTTCTTTCTTTATCCAAATTTCTCACTTGATATTGTTTTCTCATCCCGACAGACAAGCCGCTGAGTGCCGGGATATCAGATAGAAACAGATCATTGACTTCAATAAGTGCTGCGGTAGAATCATTGTTAAATCCTTCGATCTTGAAGGAAGCCAATATAGGATTGTAATTATTTGCCGCTACTGACAAATGAATGGGAAGTGAGTCGGCAGCCACATTATCAAAAGAAATAGAGCGAAGTAAAATGCTATTCTGAACTCTTGACCAGTGAATTACCTGTTCGTTTGATTTGGAGCCAGCGGTAGTATAGCCGCCACCAAGTCCATCTGCGATTTTTGAAATCCTGCTTACCAAAAGCATGTCTTTTTCCAAGAGTGAAAATGGAACCTCAAAATAGTACCTGTCTGCTATGATATGAACAGTGAAAAGTCCATCATCAGAGTTGGCCTCATCCGTTACGATCTCGCTGTATTTCTTAAACTGACTTTTTTTAGCTGGGGTTGAACGCTGAGTTTCTTGTATTGAGGTGGAGGTAGATTTGTTCTTTTTTTGAACAGCACAGGAGACGCTGAGCATCAAAATAAAATATATCAGTAAATAGTTGAGTTTTTTCATAAAATCAATTTTGTTGATAGTTGGGTGAAAATAGTCCTTGAGTATCAGCTATGAAAGCGCTTATTTTTGATGCCCATATTTTCATGGATGAAAGGTGATTACTAGATTGGTCCCAATCAGGAGAACTGATTTTTCTTATTAAAATCTGTGTATATCCGCTTTTTTGCCAGTAACGAGTCAAAAGCATCAAAAGATTTGGTAAACTCAGCCACTGACGCCACCTCGGTCTTCCGACATTTATCTTCCAGCCAGTTAATCAAAGAAACTAAGGCTACTGGCATAATTGCATATAATCAGATTAAAATTTATGACTGTTCTGTAGGTTGCACGGAAGTCTTTTAAATCAATGTTTGAGGATCAATTTAGGCTACTCCTCCTTTTCAAAAGGGGTTAAGGAGATTTCTGATTGTAAAAGTCAACTATAGTAGTGATACGTGCATCATTGCATATACTCAGATTAAAATTTATCAGATATCTAATTTCTCTACGCCTGGGTACTCTTATATTGCAGCATTGTAGAACCCAATTTTAGCCCAATGAATAGAAGAAAATCACTCAAAATCCTTGGAGGTAGTGTCGTCGGCATTGCTGGTCTGGTGATGATAGACTGGAAGTGGCAGCTTATGGATCAGATGACTCATAACGGATTTTTCTCTTTTACTGAGAAAAAACTGATCCGGTCAATAGCAGACACTATTATCCCAGAAGGTTTGCCGGCAAATGTGTCATCCGATAATTCCAAGCCTATTGGCGCCCTCAGCACTGGAACGGATATTTATCTATTGAAAGTCTTTGAGCATTGCTACGAAAAAGAAGGTCAAGAAATACTTAAAAGGCAGCTTAGAGCATTGGACAACCGCACACAAAATGAACTGGCTTCACATTTTTATGCCGTGGACAAAGAGGTAAGAGAAGCAATGCTTGTTTCTCTGAGCACTTCAGAAAATGAAGAAAACCGTGATTTTTTTCAAACGATGAAATCCGAAACCATCACAGGATTCACTACCGTCAAAGAAGTAATGGTGGACTATAGAAACTACAAAGTTGCACCGGGATACTATCACGGTTGTGCAGATCTTCCTTCAACAACTTAAAACCATTATGCTACAAGATTCTAAAAAGAAAAGAACCTACGACGCTATTGTGATCGGCTCTGGAGCGAGTGGAGGTTGGGCCGCCAAAGAGCTTTGTGAGAAAGGCTTAAAAACTTTAGTGCTGGATAGAGGGAGAATGGTCAGGCACATAGACGATTATCCAACTGCCTCCAAAGCACCTTACGAGTTTGAATTTCGAGGAGCTATTCCTGTGGAGAAAAGAGCTGGATTGGCTGATTGGAGCTGGAAAAGAGAGGAGACGGTTCAATGGGCGATGTCAGAGGATGAACAGCCGGTGATTTTCGAGAAGCCTTTTAGATGGTGGAGAAGCTATCATGTAGGAGGGAAGTCACTTCTTTGGGCAAGAGCAACTCAGCGCTGGTCAGACTTTGATTATGCAGGACCTGCAAGAGATGGATTTGCAGTAGACTGGCCTATTCGGTACAAGGATATTGAACCTTGGTATAGCCACGTGGAGAAATTTGCGGGAGTTGCTGGAAATAAAGACGGATTGGCTGAGCTTCCCGATTCGGAGGTGATGCCCGGGTTTGAATTGAGCTGCATTGAGAATTATTACAAGGAGCAACTTGCGGCTAATTTCGATAAGCGATACTTGATCCAGGGACGATGTGCGCATCTCACAGATCCTCAGGAAATTCACAAACAGCAGGGAAGAAATAAATGTCAGCATCAGGGGATGTGTAATCGCGGTTGCGTATATGGAGGATATTTCTCCGCCAATGCTTCTACTTTGCCATGGGCGGAGAAAACTGGAAATCTCACCATTAGACCGGATTCGGTGGTGGAATCTGTGATATATGACGAAAGTAAAGGCAAAGCAATTGGGGTCAGGATCATCGATAGAAACACCCACGAGGAAATGGAGTTCTACGCGAATATTATTTTTGTCAATGCCTCAACCATTGCATCCAATGCAATTTTACTCAACTCGAAGTCGTCCAGATTTCCGGATGGGATCGGAAATGACAATGGGTTAATGGGGAAGTTTTTGGCCTGTCATAATTACAGAGGCAAAGGAAATGCAAGCTTTGAAGGATTTGCTGATAAATTCAATGACGGCAGAAATCCTGGGCATGCTTATGTTCCTAGATTCAGAAATGTTTTTAAGCAAGACACCGACTTTTTGCGGGGATATTCCATTGGAATGTCTGGAGGCAGAGGTTTGGGGTCCGATACCAGTATGATTGGCGACCAACTTAGAGATAATCTGCTCAATCAAAAGTATGGGATTTGGCACATGGCCGCGTGGATGCAGGGAGAAACCCTACCTGTTGAAGACAATCATATTCGTCTAAGTACAGATCAGCAGGATAAATATGGGATTCCCAAAATCATTTTGTCGGTGGAGTGGAAAGACAATGATGATAAAATGGTGGCAGATTTTGTAGAGCAGCAGACCATGATGTATGAGAAGGCGGGTTTCAACAATATACAAGTGGAGGATTCAGGTGCACTTCCGGGATCGGACATTCATGAAATGGGCGGAGTAAGAATGGGAAGAGACCCTAAAACATCTTTGCTGAATGGCTATAATCAGCTTCATGAATGCAAAAATGTATTCGTAACTGATGGAGCATGCATGACCAGCACCAGTACTCAAAATCCAACCTTGACCTACATGGCCTTGACTGCTAGAGCTGTAGATCATGCTGTGGGTGAATTGAACAAACAAAATTTATAGTTTGACTCATCTATTCAGGTTTATGATAAATAGGGGAGATCGGTAATCCTTATAATAAGGAGGTCCAAAGGAGGTGGTTAACTAGAATTTAAATCCAATCTTCTTTAGGCTTTTCAGAGCACGCAAAACTCACTATTCATTGTGCTGCATTGATAAAAACCGTGTTGCACGGGTTGCTTGGTAAATTCTTGGACATATTGAGGAGGAGTTCTTTTGAATATTATGACTAAATAATCGACAGAAGGATTAATATCTTGAAAAAAATGACTTATTTACGAAGGGTTTATCCTTTTTAGGCTTAATCTTGAATAAAAATAAGCTGAAAGACAGCTTATGGTACTATAAATGATAGATATTATTTATCATTATATTTTATAACCAATAACAAAAAAGATTATGAGCAGATTTCAAGAAGTTAAAGATTTGGTTGAATCGCTAGAAGGTGATTTTGCTAAATTCTACGAAAGTGGAAATAAAGCGGCAGGTACCAGAGTTAGAACTGGCATGCAAGCAATTAAAAATATGGCTCAAGAAGTAAGATCTGAAGTTACTACTATGAAAAATGAAGCCAAATAGTAAATAATTAGCCCACATAATAAAAAAAAGCCTCAGAAGATTTTCTTCTGAGGCTTTTTTTTATTACGTGATTCAATTGATTAACCCAGCTTGGCAAAGCTTTCTTCCAAGGCTTTGATTTTCCCTTCAGCATCAGCTTGTTTCTTTCGCTCCATCTCGATGACTTGAGCTGGTGCACCACTAACAAATCGCTCATTACTGAGCTTTTTAATTACCGAATTTAAGAAGCCCTTATTGTATTCTATTTCCTTCTGGATGTTGGCTTTTTCCTCTTCCACATTTATGGAATCTCCCATTGGCACAAAACACTCATCAGACTTCACCACAAAACTGATTGCGTTTTCTACTTTTTCGCCATAAGAAAGTGAAGACAGATTCGCTAGTTTTTTCAGTACCGCTTCAAATTTCACATAAAGAGCTTCGTCTTTTGCATGAATAGTAAGATCGAGCGTTTCCTTCGGAGACATTCCTTTCGAAGCTCGAAGGTTTCTTATTTGAGATACTACTTCAAATACCTGATTGGCATCAGTGGTGATGGTTTCATCAAACCCTTTTTCAGATGGCCAAGTAGCCAGAATCAAGGATTCTTGGACGGATCGTTCTTTTATTTGGTGCCAAAGCTCTTCAGAGATAAATGGCATAAAGGGATGTAAAATTCTCAGAATATCTTCGAAAAGAGCAATTGTCTTATCATACGTTTCCTGATCAATAGGATGCTGATACTCCGGCTTGATCATCTCCAGATACCAAGAGCAGAAGTCTCCCCAGACCAATTTATAGGTTGTCATCAGTGCATCGGAAATTCTGAATTTATCGAAGTGCTCATTGATTTCCATCAATGCTTGGTTGAACCTATTTTCAAACCAAACGATGCTGGAGGCATTAGCCGAACCCTCCAGGGAAGGATCAATTTCCCAACCTTTCACCAATCGGAAGGCATTCCAAATTTTGTTGGCAAAGTTTCTACCTTGCTCCACAAGCTTGTCGTCGTATGGCAAATCATTTCCAGCAGGTGAGGAAAAGAGCATTCCTGTACGCACGCCATCCGCCCCGTTTTGAGCAATCAAAGCTAGAGGATCTGGAGAGTTGCCTAAGGATTTGGACATCTTTCTGCCGAGCTTATCTCTTACAATTCCAGTCAGATAAACATTTCTAAACGGCTTTTCACCGGTATATTCATAGCCTGCAATAATCATCCGTGCCACCCAGAAAAATAAAATCTCAGGTGCGGTCACCAAATCATTCGTTGGATAATAGTATTTCAGTTCCTCGTTAGGTTTTCCGGTAGTGAATACTTCAGGATCAAACACAGAAATCGGCCACAGCCATGAACTAAACCAAGTATCCAATACATCTTCATCTTGTTTTATATCTGCCAACCCGTAGCAGGTATCATATTGTTCATTTGCAAGCTGTAGTGCTTCTTGAGCAGATTTTGCTACGACGAATTCTCCGTTTGGAAGATAATACGCGGGAATTCTATGTCCCCACCATAGCTGCCTGGAAATACACCAATCGCGCACATTCTCCATCCAGGCACGATACATGTTCTTAAATTTCGGTGGGTAAAGTTGAATCACATCATCCATTACAGCGCTCAAAGCTGGCTTAGTGATGTCATCCATTTTCAAAAACCACTGCAGGGAAAGCTTTGGCTCTACCACTGCATCTGTCCGCTCAGAGTGACCGACGTTAGATTTGTAGTCTTCGATTTTATCCAACTGATCTACTTCCTTCAGTTTTTTGGCAATCATTTTTCTAGCCACAAATCGATCTTCACCGACTAAAATCTGCGCTTTTTCATTGAGTGTACCGTCATCATTTAAGATGTCGATCACTTCAAGCTTGTGCTTCAACCCTAATTCGTAATCGTTGATATCGTGGGCAGGAGTCACTTTCAGGCAGCCTGTACCAAATTCTATATCTACATACTCGTCTTCAATGATTGGAATCGCACGATTAATGAGTGGAACGATTGCGCGTTTACCTTTGAGATGAGTAAATCTAGGGTCATTTGGATTGACGCAGATAGCCACGTCAGCCATGATCGTCTCGGGCCGAGTCGTGGCGATGGTCATGAATTCATCTGCCGTTCCTTCAATTTTATACTTAATGTAATACAGTTTGGATTGAATCTCCCTGGTGATCACCTCATCATCAGATAGGGCTGTTTTCCCTTGGGGATCCCAATTGACCATACGGATGCCACGGTAGATTTTCCCTTTTTTATGCAGGTCCACAAATACCGAAACCACCGCATTGCTCAGTCCTTCGTCCATGGTGAAAGCAGTACGATCCCAATCACAGGAAGCACCAAGTTTTTTCAGTTGCTCAAGGATAATCCCACCATATTTTTCTTTCCACTCCCAGGCATATTCTAAGAATTTCTCACGTGTCAGTGACTTTTTATTTATTCCCTGCTCTTTTAGCATATTCACCACCTTCGTCTCTGTGGCGATTGAAGCGTGATCTGTGCCAGGGACCCAGGCCGCATTTTTGCCTTGCATTCTAGCTCGGCGAATTAATACATCCTGAATAGTATTGTTGAGCATATGCCCCATGTGCAATACTCCAGTGACGTTTGGTGGAGGCATCACGATGGAATAAGGTTCTTTGCTTGGGTCTACTTTCGAAGCAAAAAGTTTGTGCTCCATCCAGTAGGCATACCATTTCGCTTCGGTAACTTTGGGGTCGTATTTGCTGGCAATGGACATAAAATTGAATTATTAATTAGAGGGGCAAAAATAGCGAAAAAGCCAATTTTGAAGGCATGATTAAGAGATCAATTGTGATTTGTTGAGTTTTTAACTACTGAAGGCCACATCGCAAACGAGAATGACCCAGCTATTTTTGTTCTCACGAAGGCTGATATGTCTTTTAGAAATTATCATAAATGGAAGCGACCCAGCTTTTATGCTTGTTGTCGTTCCAATTCCTTAATAATCCCTTTCAACATAGCTGGTACAATTAATTTATGAAATGGTCTTACGGGTAAATAAATAAAGTCTACCAAATCCATTATTAAATCTCACTGTAGTTGAGATGGTTAGCGATTTTTTATGAGTATTATTTAGCTCATGGTCTAAAAATAAAGAAACTCTGAAATTTAAGTGTTTGTCATCTTCCCCAAGTATTATTTCATTATTGGTTTTGTTAAATATTTTAAAAAGCCCTAATTGATCTCCTTGCTCACATCTAAAGTTTTTGAGTTGAGACGCTCTGTCAGCGATTTTGTCAGGTGTTTTTAGTCCAAAAACTCGTGCGATTTTATTTCTAAGTGTAAATAGCTTTTCCATCCACTTAGGGCCACTTGAAAAAAATGCTTTTCCAATTTCAGTTGCTCCAATAGTCTGGTTTCTGTCTGCAAAATCTCCCCGATAACTGTCAATATAATCTTAGAATTTACCATAATTAGTTAGAAGTGACGTGATTGGTAGCCTTGAGTTAGGTAGTGCCATTTCTTGTTATTTATCAGGTGCAAAAAAGCATCAAGGTGTAAATGGAAAATTAGTATACCGATTTGCAGTTAATTTCTTATGCATCGAAGGTGATCATAACTTTTGTAAATCAGTTCAATCAAAATAATTCCCCTTTTGCGATTACTCCTAATTTATAAACATAATTTTTAATCCGACGGAAATATTTTCGCACCTCAAATGTGTAAAAAATAGCTATTTGGTAAATTTAATTATTAAACCATTATTCCTTCTTTTAGCAATAAAGTGCTCGCTTTGGGATTTGAGATACCAATCTACTATCTACGAATTACGCTAAAAACTATGAGCCTTTATCGGTTAGTATTTAATTTTCATCACTTCGAACACTCTGTTTTCTCTGGCCAACTTTAAAATCGCCTTTTCTCCTACTTTTTTACCAATAAGAATTTTAGCAATTGGAGAGATGAAGGAGATTTTTCCTTTTGAAATATCAGCTTCATCCACTCCGACAATCTGATAGTCTTGAGGTTTGCCTTTTGAAACTGATGATTTTGATTCGTTTCCAATTGTTAGGGTTATTGAAGCCCCAAATCGGACTTCATCCTTAGGTTGCTCGCTCAACTCAACGATTTTGGCTGTAGCCATTCTCTCTTCAAGCAGATGGATTTTGGCATTTATAAAATTTGAGGCTACCCGCTTATCCTGTTCGGTGGTAGCTTCAATAGAATTCTTCTCATCTATCAGCGCTTGTTTCTCAGCATGTAACTCTTCCATTCCTGTGGGAGTCATGTAATTGCTGACCCCTTCGGGCAAGTCTGGTCTTGGTGGCACTAAAGGAATTTCTTCCTGATCATCTTCTTTTACAAATCCTCTACTCATGGCGTTTGGGTTCAAATCTTTCTTAAGTTAAATAATGTCTACTAAAGCAATTAAGTTTCATGAGCGAAACAGGTGCCAATTGAACTTATGAAGGAGGATACGAAACGAAAAATAAGTTAGGTTTGTGAGAATATCACAAGTCTATGATTAACTACAAAAACATACGCCGATAGGTGAAGAATTTTTTATTGGTCTCAAAAATAGTTTAAACTATGCATTTTAGTGCATTTCGCTTTAGCTTCTAAAAACGTTTACTTTGAGGTATGTCAGAACAAAGGAGCAATGGACATACTGTTTCTCGACTTACAGTTCATATAGTTTGGTGCACAAAGTATAGATATTCAG
>Ga0307486_1000785_pt1 | contig 26921 bp, 21 predicted proteins | sample CBIW02metaG_FD_203663 | JGI IMG/M metagenome (GOLD analysis project Ga0307486, IMG submission 203663) | Sea-ice brine microbial communities from Beaufort Sea near Barrow, Alaska, United States - CBIW 0.2 | ecosystem: Environmental > Aquatic > Marine > Coastal | place: USA: Alaska | collected...
TGTTCTATCAAATTTACGCTTAAAACGCTTTAGCGCTCTATCGATATTTTCTCCGTCTTTAATTGGTATAATTAACATAGTGTCACCTCCTTTCATTAATATTAAGGCGCAAAGATAATTCAATTCCACTACCTCGCAACCTTTATTCAAGAATAATTTTTCCTATATAGTTTTAAGTTTGCAACAAATTGGTTTATCTGGCTTTAGCCTTATATTCTTTCTTATCAATTACCATTTTTGCTATAATTTCCCTGAGAATTTCGGAGGTTCCTCCGCCAATTGGCCCCAATCGGCTATCGCGTAGTAATCGTGCCAGCGGATAATCTTCCATATATCCATATCCCCCTAAAAACTGCAAACATTTATTGATCACTTCATCTGCCATTTTGGTAGATAAGAGTTTTGCCATACTTGCTTCCTTCACAACATATACTCCATTGATCATCCGTTTAACGACGGTATAATTAAATTCCTTACACATTTCTACCTCACTGGCCATATCGGCAATTGAATGTCTTAACGCCTGAAATTTATCCAGTGTTTTGCCAAATGCCGTCCTTTCGGACATATAATTGATTGTATATTCTAAAGCAAATTCAGCTCGTGCATGTGCATTCACGCCCATAATCAAACGTTCCAATGCAAAGTGTTGCATGATATAGGAAAATCCAGCGTTTTCCTCACCCATTAAATTTTGGGCAGGGATCTCAACGTTGTCAAAAGCGATTTCGGCAGTATCAGAAGCCCTCCAGCCAAGTTTATCCAGTTTTGTCGCAGAAATACCGGGAGTATCCCTATCTACCACAAATATACTCATCCCTTTATTACCTTTATCCGGAGAGGTTTTAGCGGCTATTACCAGGTAATCAGAATATATACCGTTGGTAATAAACGTCTTTGACCCATTTAATATATATTTATCGCCCTTTCTAGTTGCAGTACTCTTCATCCCTGCTACATCCGATCCTCCTGCTGGCTCAGTAATACACAAACAACCTATTTTATCTCCTGAAATACTAGGAGCCAGATATTTTTGTTTTACCTCATCATTCCCTTCAACATTCAAATGAGTCATTGCTAAATAAGAGTGCGCCCACATTGCGGCAGCAAATCCACCGGAATTAACCTTTTGAAGTTCTTCCAGGAAAATAACTGTATAAAACAAATCGAGGTCTAATCCTCCAAATTTTTCAGGATAGATCAAACCAAAATACCCCATGTCTCCGAATTTCTTCCATATAAAGCGTTCTATGGTTCCGGTTTTTTCCCATTTATCTATATGGGGAACCACTTCTTTTTGTAAAAAATCCTGAAAACTTTTTCTAAAAAGTTGATGTTCCTCAGTGAAATACATATCGCTCATAAAATAAAATCTAAGATATTTTTGAAGGAATTCAGAGAACTTTTAAAAGGATTTCGTGGGATTGTATTCCCAAGGGGCTATTAAATTTTTTTAAACCTCATAGCTTTAAATGCTAAATGTTCAAGAATATTTACCAATCCTTCAAATCCCTATTCCAGGGACAAATATAATGCAATCCGATCTATTTTTTCTGAAGGAAACTCCTTAATTTTTGCCAATTCTTCAAAGCTATTTATCTTCTCATGGAGCAAACGGTAGTTCACAATTTCCCTGGCTAATTCGTAATTAATATAAGGAATGCCGCTCAGTTCAATAATACTGGCATTATTAATACTAAGAATTTTGATATTCGGAGTAGATTTTATAGCGTAATGACTTTGGATTTCCTCTCTTAACTGATAGTTCAAGCCATATATATCTTTAAGCTGAATATCATTTACAAAGCCTCCAATTTTGTTCCTGTAGTTCACTATCCTTCCTGACAGAACTTCCCCAATACCTATTAACATCATCAAATCTTCGACTGTTGCGGTATTGAGATCATTTTTGACTGTAGAAACTTTTTTTGAAATATTCGAATCTTTCAGATTTGAAATAGACCTTTCCGATTTAACCCAATCTGGAAATTTAAAATAGGGAGAGATCTTCTGAAGAAGCGAATCCGGAATTTTGGTGATCTGTTGAAACTCTTCAGCGGAATTAACCCATTTGTCCTTGGATCTGTAAGAATGCAACCTGTCAATTTCTTCGGGTGACATTCCTAGAGTATAACCTTTATAATCTGAAATTAAATTTGGATTAAAAGGAAATATTTGATTGGTTTTCACAGCTGATGCTGTCAGTTTTAGAGAATCAATTTTGTTTTGAAACAAGGTGAGTTCTTTCTCATCTAGCTCCGAATCAGTAGTTTTTTGAGATAAATCGACAAAATGATAGATCAACTGAAGAACAATAATAATTACCACCAATAAAAAAATCCCATTTTGTTGACTTCTACTGAAAACAAAATGGGATTTAAATTTTATCATGATCTTAATTCATTATTTTACGTTTACTTTTTCCGGTTTCATATATAGTTCTCCAGCTTTCAGTTTTTTCATATAAGCACTTAAATCACTTCTAACCTCACCGGACATGATATAAAGACCAATAATATTAGGAAAGGACATTGCTAGAATCATCATATCTGAAAAATCCAATACGGCACCAAGGCTTACGGAAGCTCCAATCACTACAAATATCAGGAACATCACTTTATATATTATTTCAGATCTTTTGCTTTTTCCGAATAAATATGTCCAGGCTCTCATTCCATAATAAGACCAAGAGATCATGGTAGAAAAGGCAAATAAAAATACTGCCAGAGTTAAAACGTATGGAAACCAGGAAACCACACTTCCAAAAGCATCAGAGGTTAGTTGCGCTCCAGCCATACCTTCAACTTCGTGCATTCCAGTAAAAATAAGCACCAATGCAGTAAGCGTACATACAACTACCGTATCAATAAATGGCTCTAATAAAGCCACAAATCCTTCAGAAGGTGGATGATTGGTCTTTGCCGCACTATGTGCAATCGCCGCAGACCCTACCCCTGCTTCATTGGAAAAGGCGGCTCTTTGGAAACCTACAATTAATACCCCAATAATACCTCCTTTAAGGGCAGTAGGATTAAATGCACCTTCATAAATTGCGTTTAATGCAGGCAAAATATTTTCAATATTTATAAATATTACTGTAAAACAACCTAAAATATATATTCCCGCCATAATAGGAACAATTTTTTCGGTCACTTTTGCTATGCTATTGATACCTCCAATAATTACAATACCTACTAAAACGGCTGTAACTATTCCAAAATAGAATCCGTTTCCAACTAGAAATGGAAATTGACCTTGTAACTGTTCGAAAGCCTGATTGGATTGAAACATGTTTCCTCCTCCAAAAGAGGCTCCTATAGCCAAAACAGAAAATACCGCGGCAAGAATTTTACCTAGTCCTTTTTGATTTCTTTTTTCCAGACCGTATCGCAGATAATTCATAGGTCCACCAAAAACCCGACCCTCACTATTTATAAACCTGTATTTTACACCTAATGTACATTCTACAAATTTGGAGGACATTCCCAGCAACCCGGCCAATATCATCCAAAAAGTTGCACCGGCACCACCTAAGGAAATTGCAACTGCAACCCCAGCAATGTTACCTAAACCGACGGTTCCGGAAACTGCAGTAGCCAAAGCCTGAAAATGTGTAATTTGACCCGGTGCATCCGGATCGTCGTATTTCCCACTGGCCAATTGCAGGGAATGTCTAAATCCCCTGAAATTAATAAAGCCCATTCTAATTGTAAAAAACAGAGCACCAAATAAAAGCCATACTACAATAAATGGAATATTTTTCTTTATGAGGTCTCCGTTGGGATGCATCAAAGCAACTTTTTCAGTGTAGGCAATTTGAGCGAGGTTATGGGCACCACGCATTATGACATCTCTTCTGTTTTTAAAATTATAAATTACCTCTCCTTCCTTTGTCAAATAGCGCAATTTTCCTGGTGCATTCGCATATACATTAAGGTCATCTCCATTATCTGATTCAACTATGGCAATTAAATCCCCTTTTTTAACTTCGGAATTTTCAGGTTTCAGCCATTTTTTTAACAAGAAGCGATCCTGAACTCCCGCTACCCAACCTGGAGTAGGAACATTTTTAATATCGGCATAAACCACGGGGTCATAAACTCCAATAGCGGTAAACAGATCCCAAAACAAGACCTTTTCCATTTGTGCAACAAGGGGTTTAAAAGCGCCATTAAAATGTTCTGTAATAGCTTCCGCTTTTACCTTATAAGTATTTTTAAAGGACACTCCTTTGGAATCGGTAACCAGAACTGAGTACGAAACTCCTTCGGCCAATCCTTCTGATCGGGGCGATGTTAAGGGTGTAGATTGATTATCCCATTTATAAGTATAAGGAGGTGTTCCTCCCTCAACTTCTAAATCTATAAAACCATCGTTAATTAAGTTGGAGGGATTTCCAACATTTGCCTTTACTTGAAGATCTTGCGCAAACATTGAAAATAAAGAAAATGTAAATAATGCTGAAAGTAAGTACTTTCTCATAAAGATTTTTTAATAGTTAGTTTGTAGGGTATTTTAATGCGAAGCAAGAAACTAAAAAATTAGGCTTTTTCAAATTTTTCCAAGTTAAAATGTTAAATATTTACTAAACATTATAAAACTCTTTAAGTTTTTCTATCTGATTTGGCCTGCCAATTAGGATTAATTTAGAACCTTTTTTGAGGACAAGAGTTGGCTCTGGGTTAACAATGTATTCACCTGAAGGCGACTTATAGCCTATGATGGAGCATCCCGTTCTTTTTCGTAAATCCAGTTCAGCGATCGCTACATCCTCTCCATCGGTGCATATTTTTTCAAAAGGAATTTGTTCCACATTAATGCTGTCGTCTTCTCCCGAAACGGTCAAATTGTCCAAAAATTCGACTAAATCCGGAACTACAACCAAGGATGCCATATGATCTCCCCCTATTTTATCCGGCATTATTACATTATCTGCACCAGCAAGCTTTAGTTTTCGGGAACTCGTTTCCTCTGTTGCACGACTTATTATCTTCAATTTTTCATTAATTTGTCTTGCAGAGAGCACAATAAATAAATTATCGGCATCACTTGGCAACGCACAAATAATACTTCGGGCTCTTTCAATTCCAGCTTTTATTAAGATCTCATCTTCATTTGCATTGCCAAATATTATCAGCAAATTGTCATCAGTAAAACGTTCTACCACGCTTTCATTCTTTTCAATGATGACGAATGGCTCCTTGTAATCAAGTAATTTTTGGGCCGCTTGTTTGCCGTTTCTGCCAAATCCACATACAATAACATGGTCTTTCAGGGAATCTACTTTTTTCTGCACTCTGTTTTTTCTTAAGTTACCAATATTGTTTTTACTTAACATATATTCTGTAATAACAGAAATTACATATCCTAATGTAAAGAAACTAAAAATTATAAATACCGAAGTGAAAATTTTTGCAACAGGTCCTAGAGGTCTTACTTCCCCATAGCCCACAGTTGTTATAGTAATAACCGTCATATAGATGGCATCTATCAGGGAATATCCGGAAAGCACCATAAATCCAAGCACTCCTATCACAAAAATTAAAAGTAGCAGAAGTAATGCACCGTATAATTTTAATCGAAATAAATTTTTCATAAATCAAAAACCGAAGTCCGTTTGGTGTAAACCAGATCTTTGATTTTTAACCAAAAGGCCAGCGTAAGATAAATTGCAAAACCTACTCCTAGTGTCGCAAACGAAAGATATATAAAAAATAATCGGATTGTTTTTGCCCTCATCCCAATTTTATCGGCTAAACGTGAAGAAACGTAGAAGCCATTGCGTTCAAAAAAATGCCTAATGGAATAAAGAAGTTTTAGCATATCCCAAATATAACTAAATTATATACTTCCCTGAATCAGTTTTACACCTAAATTACAATCCAAACAAGCATTTTTATCGCAATACTGCTTTTTTAAATGAAGTAAGCCTTGAGATTGCATCGCGTTGATGGCTGTTTTAGGTCTAATTTTATTGTAAGCTGTTACTACGGAATTATTTTCAGCTTTTACTTCTTCAATTAAGTTAAGAAGCTCAGAACTAACTTCAATTCCCATTTTTTTATTGTAACAGAACTGAAGTGGAACAATTGTATTGATGATCATTAAATCTATAAAACGCTCGGTTAGCGATTTACTTCTTTCCCGATGTGATTTTTCAAAAGAATAATGTGTTCGCCAAAATTGGGAAGTTTCAACTTTGAAAATATTATAAATCTGGAATTTGTTCCGGGCCTTTATAATTTCAGAAAACAATTGTGGAACTTTTTGATATAGAGAGGCGAGTTGAGAAAGCCTTATACTTGGAAAATTATCCGGCCGTAACCTAAAAAATTTTGCCCGCTCAACATAAGTGTTCTCTAAACTAAATTTGCGTTTTAAGAAACTGTATTCTTTTCTCAATTTATTGTAATAGATATTTTCCGTCCTCTTCTCAAGTAAACCGGACTGTCCAAAGAATAGGGATTCCAATTGAAGTTGTGAACCAGCAGATTTTTGAACAACCTTAAAGTCAAAACTCTGTGCCATTCCTAAAAATGCTTCCCCGTTTACATTCAGTCCAAAGTTTTTGGAAAGCAATTTAAAAAGTACTTCTTCCCAATTATTTTCGGAATTTTTCAGCAACTCTAATATTACATCTTCCTTTTGTTCCAGTCTTTCAAAATAAAGTCGCTCCAACCAATTATTGAGTTCGAAATCATCGAATTTTGGAAAATCCTTTTCACAATTGATAAATTTATCGTTTGGTGCAGTAAGCAAATCCCTGTAATTCTGCATGGTTATTTCCGGAACTAATTCCCTCAACTCAAGAGTTGGAATAGCAGTATTGTCCTTTCTGTAAACCTCCAAATCATCTTGCCATACCACGTGCAAAATTACATTGTCATAATCCGGATTGGTTTCATGACGATGCACATACCAATCTGATGATTTTAAATGAATCTCAACATTTCCCGCCCATAATTGATCTCCGATTTTCATTTTTGCATTAAAAAAATCTGGCCCGGCATTCAGGTTCGCTGTACCTGTATCAATTATTACAATAGGCAGATTGGAAACGGTTTTGGCGTTGCCAAAATTGAACTTTTTAAATTTCCAGATATAATGAAGAAATTCCTCACGCATTTAATAAAAATAAGGCATTAATTTGTTTAAATGCCTGATCTTTAATTAATTTAATCGAAATAAAATCTGAGATTAATTTTTGCTGAAGAATTAGCGGGTTCTTATTTTTTTCGAATTATAGAATTATCAGCCAAATAAAAAAACTTTGAAGAAACTTTTGGAGACCAAACTACTTCCTTCCCCATTGGGAGGCAATTTTCTGGGCTTCTTCAGGAGTGTAATAATTACCGGATTCTATTTAATTTTCAGATTCATCCAACTCCTTGTTGTAATCAGCTAAAGTCGGGTTTTCTTCTTTTTTTTTCTTATACTTCAACAGACTTTTAAATATTGCAATCAAATCTGGGTCAGCGACATCATTTAGCTGATCTTGTATCCATTTTACATCTTCACGAAGATTCATAATCAATCATTTATATATGACAAAACAACAATAAAGATATAAAAAAGAGTCAACAAAACGATTCCGTTGGTACGCCAATTTAGGGTATACCTATTCTAAATACCCCATTTTTTGCATCCATTCATCGTTGAAAATCTTGCCCACATACCTGCTCCCATGGTCGTGAAAAAGCACTACTACAACATCATCCTTTTTAAAATGTTCCTTTAATTGTAATAAGCCTTTAATTGCAGCTCCGGCACTGTTCCCCAAAAACATTCCTTCTTCTTTTGCCAATCTGCGGGTGTATATGGCAGCATCTTTATCGGTTACTTTGGTAAAACCATCAATGATATCAAAATTTACATTCTTTGGCAAAATATCTTCTCCAATGCCCTCAGTAACATAAGGATAAATCTCATTTTTATCGAATATTCCAGTTTCGTGATATTTTTTAAAAACCGATCCATAAGTATCAATTCCCCAAATTTTAATATCCGGGTTTTGTTCTTTCAGATATTTTCCAATTCCTGAAATAGTTCCTCCAGTTCCTACTCCAACCACAAAATGAGTAATTTTCCCATCGGTTTGTCGCCATATTTCCGGACCTGTACTTTCATAATGAGCCTGTGAATTTGAAAGATTATCGTATTGATTCACATACCATGAATTCGGAGTTTCTTTAGCAAGACGTTTTGAAGTGGAATAATAGGATCGAGGATCTTCAGGATCAACATCCGTAGGACATACAACAACTTCACTACCAACAGCCCTAAGAATATCCATTTTTTCTTTACTCTGCTTATCGCTAATCACGCAAATCATTTTATATCCTCTTATTATTGCCACAAGTGCGAGTCCCATTCCTGTGTTTCCAGAGGTCCCTTCAATAATGGTCCCACCGGGTTTTAAAAGTCCCTTAGCTTCGGCATCAGCTATCATCTTCACCGCCATACGGTCTTTCGCCGAGTTTCCAGGATTAAAAGTTTCGTACTTGGCAAGCACTAAAGCATCAATTTCCTTAGTCAGATTATTCATTTTGACCAGGGGCGTATTTCCAATGGTTCCTAGTATATTTTCAGCGTATTCCATAGTTTTTTTTGAATATTGCAAAGGTAATCCTAACTTAAATCCTTTCCAAAAAAATGAGACTTTCAAAGTAGGATTAGCTCAATCAGAATTTTATTAATCAAATTTCATCGCTTTTACAGGTGAAATTTTTGAAATAATTATTGATGGAATCAGAAGCATAAGAACACACAAGATTAGAGTTCCAATATTCACTGCCAGGATGTATTCCCACCCAATATAAACTGGAACCTCAGTGACATAATATGTCTGCGGGTTTAGTGGAAAAAGTTTAAAATATTTTTGAATAAACAACAGGCCTAAACCAATCAAATTGCCCCAAAAAAGCCCCAGAACAATTAGATATGCCGCATTGTATAAAAAGACCTTTCTAATACTCCAATCTCCTCCTCCCAGAGCTTTTAAAATCCCTATCATTTGAGTTCTTTCCAAAATTAGCACCAGCAAGGCCGTAATCATATTTATCCCTGCTACTAAAATCATTATCCCGATGATAAGTGCAATATTAAAATCAAATAGCGAGAGCCATTCAAAGATGGAATAATATTTTTGTTTGATGGTGCGAGTGTCCAAAAACGAGCTCGTATTATCGTAAACCTCAGCACCTTTTTGATCCAACTGATCAAAATCGTCGATAAATACCTCAAATCCTCCAACCTGATCTTTTTTCCAACCATTTAAACGCTGAATATGTCTTATATCAGCCAACATATACAACTCATCAAATTCCTGAAATCCAGAATTGTAAATTCCCTTTACGACAAAAGCCCTCAATAAAGGGGTTTTGTCAAATCCTTCCCTGGGGAAATAAGTAATGACCTTATCACCAATTTTTAAGCCCAGTCTATTTGCCTGGTACCTGGAAATAAGCGCCTCTTCGTTTAGGCTCCCTTTAAAATTGGGCAACTCCCCTTCTTCCAGAAAATTCTCAAAATTATCCCATTGAAAATCTGATCCTAATCCCTTAACAATTACGCCCTCAAAATCGGTTTCTGTTCGAATAATTCCCGCCTTGGTCGCTATAGCTTGCACGTGAGAAATCCCTCTGACATTTTTGAAATTGGGATAAAAATCTTGATTAAGTGAAATGGGCATCAACGATACCTGGGAACTGTTATTATCATAACTTTCAATTAGGATATGACCGTTAAAAGCGGCAATTTTTTCACGAATCTTTTCCTTCAATCCCATTCCGGTAGCAAAGGATACCAGCATCATAATCACCCCAATTGCAATCGCGGCAGTTGCAATTTTTATTATTGGTGCTGAAATACTACTTTTATACTTTTTAGTACTTATAAGCCTTTTGGCTATAAAAAATTCGAAATTCAAGTCGCTCTATATGATTTATAAATTGTTCAAAAATACATATTTATTCCTTCTTATTAGCATGGTTTCCTGCGGAAGCGGCACCAGTCAAAATGAGATCGCCATCAGGAATTCGAATTCAAAAATTTCTTCATCTCAGATTTCCTCTGAAAACTCAGATCCCATTATTGTAGGCGCCAATAGAATTGAAGCTTATTTACCCTTATTAAAAGATAAAAAGGTAGGGATTGTTGGAAACCAAAGTTCGGTCATTTTTAAATCCGGGGGTAGTGAGACTGAGGCCTTAAAATTTACTCATTTGGTCGATTCATTGCTGGCTTTAAAAGTGCAAATCACCAGGGTTTTTGCGCCGGAACACGGATTTCGTGGAACTGCAGATGCCGGCGAAGTTGTAAAAGATGGAAAAGACAGCAAGACCGGTTTGCCAATTATCTCCTTATATGGTAATAATAAAAAACCCAAACCCGATCAAATAAAAGATCTGGACCTCATCATTTTCGACTTACAGGATGTTGGAGCCCGGTTTTACACTTATATAGGTTCACTTCATTATGTGATGGAAGCCTGTGCCGAAAATAATATTCCACTTATAATTTTAGATCGCCCAAATCCAAATGGACATTATGTGGATGGCCCGATTTTAGACCCGGAATATCATAGTTTTGTAGGAATGCATCCTATCCCCGTAGTTCACGGCTTAACCTTAGGGGAATATGCAAAAATGGTCAATGGTGAAAAATGGTTAAAAAATGGCGTTCAAGTTGAATTGAAGGTGATAAAAATGGAAAATTACGATCATGAAAAATCCTATAGCCTACCCATAAAACCTTCGCCAAACTTGCCCAATGACAAGGCAATTAACCTTTATCCGAGTCTTTGCTTTTTTGAGGGCACAAATGTAAACGCAGGCCGGGGAACCGCAAACCAATTTCAGGTTTATGGATCACCTTTTTTAGATCAAACTTTTTATAAATATTCCTATACTCCAAAATCCAATGAAGGCGCAAAAAACCCCAAACATCTGGGTAAAATTTGCTATGGTGAGGATCTTACCAATACTCCCATTCTCAATAAGATTGAGTTGAAATGGTTGATAAAAGCTTATGAAAACACTTCAGATAAATCGAAATTTTTCAATGCCTTCTTCACTAAATTAGCTGGCGGACCTGAATTACAAAAACAAATTGAAAGCGGACTTTCAACTAAGGAAATCAGTGATTCCTGGAAATTTGGATTGGAAGAATTTAAGTTAAAAAGGGAAAAATATTTATTGTATTAGTTTTACACTTTAATACTTTGTTTCATCTTTTCAACAATATTATAGGCAGCGGGACAAATCGCGGTGTTTTTAATTGTCAAATCGGAGATTTTATGAAAATCTTTCCTATCCGTATGTGGATATTCACTGCAAGCTTTTGGCCTCACATCATAAATGGAACAATAATTATCCTCGCCCAGGAATGTACAGGGAACCTGTTTCAACACATGATCATTATCTTCATCAACACGTAAATAAGTATCAATAAAAGTTCCCGGCTTCAGCTTTAAATGTTTTGAAATCCGGTTAATATCCCTGTTGGTAAATAGTGGCCCTGTGGTTTTGCAGCAATTTGCACAATTGAGACAGTTAGTTTGAGCAAATTCCTCTTGATGTAATTCCTGCATTTTTAGATCCAAATGCTTCGGCGGTCTCTTCCTAAGTTTTGCAAAGAACTTCTTGTTCTCCTTCTGCATATCTTTGGCTTTTTTAGGAAGGTCCTTAATAATATCTTTCATTAGGCGATAATTATCGGTTTTTATTGATTCCCGGGTTTTAGTTGAAATAATAAACACATCTTTACAGTGTGAACATCAGATTAGCGTGTTGCATTTGTACAAATAAAATTTTCAGAGCCAATCAGGTAAAAATAGGGCTCATTATGAGCTTCAATAAAGCAAATATATGAAGAAGCAATATAGCAGCAAGATTGTTGAGGACATCTTCGGTAAGGCAATTTCGGCATATTATCATTACAAAGATGAAACTGAAATTATCGTACATTCCCCTGATTTTGATGATGATGTAATTCCTGTTCCTTATCTCTTCAGAGATTATAAAGAAATGCCACCACTGGAAAAGGAAGCGCTACAAAAATGTTTCGGAAGGGTTTTGGATGTCGGTTGTTGTGCCGGAAGTCATTCGCTTTATCTGGAAAATGAAAGAAATCTCCAGATTATGAGCATTGATATTTCTGAAGGGGCAATTGAAATTTGCAAATTGCGTGGTCTAAAAAATGCCAATACCATCGATTATTTCGATTTGAAGAATGAAAAATTTGACACTATTTTGTTACTTATGAATGGTACAGGAATTATTGGAAAAATCGAGCATTTGGACGATTTTTTTAAGCAAACTAAAAGCCTCTTAAAACCCGGAGGACAAGTTTTGATAGATTCTTCAGATTTAAGTTATTTGTTTGATGCCGATGAAGATGGAGGAATTTGGATAGATATGCAAGGACCTTATTACGGAGAACTGGAATATAGTATCAGTTATAAAAATGAACCCTCAAATAAATTCGATTGGTTGTACCTGGATTTCAAAAATCTGGAAATTGCGGCAACCAAAAACGGATTTTCATGTAAACTATTAAAAAAAGGCGAACATTTTGATTATCTGGCGCAATTAAAACTTGATGATGAATAATTGGCAAATATTTAAGTCGAATACAAGCCTGGAAAAAGCAGAATATTCTACATTTACTTTATACTCCATAAGATATTCAACTTTCATTCTACTTAATACTCGTTAAGATAAAGTTTCCCTAACGGGGAAATGTTTATTTGGATTTTATAGATTTACACTAAAGCAAAATCGACAGATGAAAATTAAAAATTATATCAATTTTTGTGTTCTACTTTTACTCTTTACCGGATGTTCCAAGGATAGCCTAAACAATAGTTCAGGAATTGACAAAAGTGCTAATTTAAAAGCGTTGGGGTTTTCCGCAAATCAATTGATAAGTGATGAAAAATTTACCTCTTTAAAAGTTGAAGTGGTCTATGTTACGGGCTTCGAACCAACCCAAACAACTCTGGATAATTTAAAAACTTTTTTAGAGAACAGAACATTTAAACCGGATGGAATTTCAATCACTACCCGAGCAGTAGCTTCATCAAATAAAGCCCCATTTAATATCACTGAAATTGCTAAGATCGAAGCTGAAGAAAGAATAGAATATAATGCCGGGGATGAAATAGCTGTTTTCATTTATTTTGCCGATGGCAGTAATGAAAATGATACCGACTCCAAGACGGTACTTGGCACTTCCTTTAGAAATACTTCTATGGTGATTTATGAAAAGACCATTCAATTTATTGCTGATCATACTAATAATTCTGATAGAACCAACATTGAAAGCACAGTTCTAAATCACGAATTTGGTCACCTATTCGGATTGGTAAATATGGGAACTCCAATGCAAACCAATCACGAAAATTCAGAAAAAAAGGGACATTGCTCGGTAGAAAATTGTTTGATGGCCGCAAATTTCCAGTTTGGAGGTAGCTTGATGAATACAATTGGCAATAACACAATTCCTGTTTTGGATCCTCTATGTATTGAAGATCTTCAGGCAAAGGGTGGAAGATAAAATACTATCCAATAATTCTGATCCCACCGGCAGTATTAGCACGTTAAAAGCTGGACTGTAGGTTAAAGATTATAAATTAAAATTCGATAAATAAAGCTATAATTAACCAAGAATCTCAGTAGTTGAAGTTTATAAATTCCAAAACTTTTTAACTCTTATAGAAACTGTTTTTCTTCCGAATCAAAATACCTTTTCTCCATTTAACCAGGTTTGCAATACCTTGATGTTTGGAATCTCATCTTCAGAAACTTCCATTATATTCTTATCAAGAATGATGAAATCGGCAAACTTACCCGGTTCTATACTTCCTTTTTCGTCCTCTTCGAAATTGCTGTAGGCCGCCCAAATTGTCATTCCACGTAAAGTTTCTTCCCTTGAAAGGGCTTGCTCCATCTTATATCCACCTTCTGGAAAATTCTCGAGATCTTTTCTTGCCACCGAGGAATGAAAGGTATAAAACGGACTCACCTCTTCCACCGGAAAATCTGTTCCCAATGCGATAATTCCAGCCTGATCAAGTAATTTTTTATAAGCATATGCACCCTGAATGCGTTTTGGACCCAATCTATCCTCAGCCCAATACATATCGCTTGTTGCGTGCGTGGGCTGTACAGAAGGTATAATGTTTTTGCTGAAATATTTAAAATCAGTTACGTCAATTACCTGGGAATGTTCAACTCTCCAACGCCTGTTCTTATCATTCTTAAGCAGTTCATCATAAGTTTTCAGAACGAGACTATTAGCTGAATCTCCAATGGCATGGGTATTCAATTGAAATTTTGAAGCGGCAACTCTTTTGGCAACCTCTTTAAAATCTTTTACCGGAGAAAGCAATGCACCATAATGCCCCGGACGATCTGAATAAGGTTCTTTTAAGGCAGCACCTCTGGATCCTAAAGCGCCATCTCCATAGAATTTAAATGAACGCACATTCAAAAGATCGGTTTTGAAAGGACCAATTTTGAGATAATAATTTAAATTATCGGGAGTATTGCTTATCATAGCATAGATCCTTATTTTGAATGTTCCAGCCTCATGAAGACTATCCATGAGTTCGATTACACTTCTGTCAATTCCGGCATCATCAACCGTGGTAAGCCCATAACTAAAACATATTTTTTGAGCAGCCATCAAGGCATCCACCTGATCCTGTATTGATGGTGCATCCTGCGCATTGGCGATCAGGGCCATTGGATTGTCAATTAAAATCCCGGTAAGTTTGCCATTTTTAACTTCGATGGCACCTCCTTGTGCGGGAGTGTTAACTGTGATCCCTGCTTTATCTAATGCAGCCTGGTTCGCCAAAATTGCATGTCCATCAATCCTGGTTACCGCAACGGGAGTATTGGGGAATAAGATATCCAGCCTGTCCTTTGTTGGAAATTCTTTTAATTCCCAATCATTTTGATCCCATCCCCTTCCGGTGATAAAATCTAAATCATGTGTTTTTTGAAATTCAACAATTATTTTAACTACCTCTTCAAAACTTTTTGTGCCGGACAAATCCACTTTTTGTTGTTGCAAACCTAATCCATAGAAATGGGCATGAGCATCTATAAATCCAGGAAGAATGGTTTTTCCCTTGGCATCAATTTCCTTTTGATAACTGTATTTTTGCTGAAGTGCTTCAGTAGTACCTATTTCAAAAAATTTACCGTCTTTAACCACAAAGGCTTCGGCTAATCCAAAGTCATCGTCAACAGTATATATTTCAGCATTGAAAACGAGAAAATCGGCAGCAATTTTTTTGGTAGAATTACACGAAATTATCAGAAACCCAAAAATCAGGGAACTTATTATTTTTCTCAACATATTTTAAATTTTGATAAAAATAGAAAAAGGGTCCCAAACGGCAGCGCTTATAAATGATTTTTTGTATAAATGAACCTATGCTTTTAAGGTTTCCTGATGTATCTGACCAATTCAATCCTCGCAATAGGTTTGATCCAAATTTCACATGCAAATTACCTGAAAAATTTCAATTTTTAATTTCGAATCGCAAGGACCTAAATCCAGATAAAAATACTTTTGTAAAAGATGTTTTTAATCTGATTATTCTGAATTTTAAAACCCAAAATGCCCAATTCGAGTATATCTCAAATTAGGCATTTTGGTTTATGATAAAATCTTTGAAAGTCTTACCAATCGAATTTGTAAGTGGCTCCCGCCAGAACCTGAATTCCAAGTACTGGATAATTAGACCAGCGTTGGTAACTATCGTTAAGAAGATTGTTTCCCTTTGCAAAAATGGAAAGCTGGTCATTAAATCGATATCCTGCATTCACATTCAAATCGACAAAACTTTCCAGGGTTACTATTCTGCTGCTTGAGGCATCTCCTCCAACAAGAAATTCCTCCCTATCAAACCGCTCTCCTGTAAAAAACAAATTAGCACCAGCAAACCATTTTTCAGTGATTTGATAGTCGGCCAATAAGGATGCTTTAAATTTCGGGGTATTCCATACTTCCTCTTCCATATCAGGAGAATGACTAAAATAAGTAGCATTCATTCCCAATTTAAAGTTCCGTTTTACATCAACATTTATTTCTCCAAAAAAGGAAAGCGTATTAATATCATCATATACAGTTTCAAAAGAATTCGAATATGAATAGCCTTCAGAATTTGTTGTACCTCTAAAATTATGAACAAACAACGCCTTATTGATCTCAGATTCATAACTACCGCGCAAATTATAGGCAATAGAATTTGACAATTTCCCTTTTGCTCCTATATAAGCATCGTAGGTTTTATCGGTTGGCGTAATATTTAAGGTTGGGGAAACATAAGGATTTTCCTGGGCAAAGTCATAATATGTGTTTTGGTCCAGACTTCCTTCAAGCCCTGCATACGGAATGAAATATTCTCCCGCCATTCGGTAACTGGCCTGAATTTGTGGATAGATATAAAAACTATTATCACTGGTTTCGGAGTTGAGAGCGTAATAAAAGGAAGCTCCCAGGTTTACAGTGAGATCGTCCCTTAAGATCAACAAACTTGGCGTAATGCCAAAATTCATCAAATTGTAATCTATTTGGGCAGTATTTATATATCCTCTGTCAAATTTTCCATTAAGCACATCAGCCGTAATTTTCGTGGTAATCAATTCCCCCGCAATATCTACTTCAAATATACCGTCTGCCTTAACGTGATTTTCGGCAGATTTGAAAGAATCTCCAAAATACCTGTATTTCGCAGAGGCTTTTTCGAAGAAAGAATCATATAATTCCACATTACCACCAACATAGGCCGAAAAATAATTTTGTTGTGGATCTATACCTCTTAGCATTTCATCGGAGAGAGTCATTCCTTCCGGAAATCCGTACCAGTTAAATAACTGATGTTGTAAACCCAGATCCGTATTCCATGAACTGTTCCTATTTTTTGAATTGTAATTTAAATTGAGTTCGGTGTCGTAAAATTTATCATCCAAACGCACATTTTCCACTCCACCCTGAGAGGAATTATGAGTGAGAAAAACCCCAAAATTATCGCTCTTGCTCACCTCAAAATTCGAGTAAAATTCTGCAAGAATACTGGAATAAGTTCCAAAACCCAGGCTTACGTAATTGTCATAAAGTTTAATGCGTTTTTCCTTTTCAACAGTGGTGGCGCGTCCTTTGGAAGGAGTAAATGTAGATGCCACCGGAACCGAAAATATACTATACTTCACGGGTTTTTTCTCCAAACGAACAGAATCGCTCAAAGAAGGAGTTTCCTTTATTTTAAAGGCGTCATTTACCGAAGGAGTGTAAGGTTTTACGACGATCACGGTCTCGCTTCCCAAAGGTTTGTCTTGGGCAAAAAGAACTCCGCCGGTTAAGATTGAAATTAAAAACAGGCTTCTTTTTATTGAAGGAATTTGCATATATATGTTCTTAAAGTTAAGATGAAAATTATTATTTGTTGGATTCTACAGAAGCATTTGTTTTGGCTTCCATCGCCTTGATCTTATTGAGTTCAGTTTGAGCTTCTTGAACCACCTCAGGATAATCTTTAAAGTTTTTGATCACATTATCCAAAATGTAGGTAGCCTGGTAAGAATCTTTCAAAGCATAGAAATTTTTGGCCATCAATACCAAACCTTTAGCGCCAAAAAATTTATATCCGGAATAATCTTTTGCCAGTTTTTGAACAGCCTCATTTGAAGCCTTGAAATTACTTGCTTTATTTTTAAAATATGCATCGTAATAAAGGGCTTCTGCTGCCAATTCTCCCGTTGCGATTTTTAAAACTTCGGCATAAGCGGTTTTCGCCCTACTTTCATTTCCTGTTTCAAAGGCTGTTCGGGCAATAATTATTTGAGCATCGCTCTTTACGTTATTATCTATGTCGGAATTAGCTAAAACTTTCTCGGCGTAAGACGCTGCCAAATTGAGATCTTTTAATTCATAATAAGATTTCATCAAATTTGACTGTGCATAGATCACGTTTTGAGGAAAATCTGCTTCGCTTTCCAGACGTTTCAATAAAGGCAAGGCTTCTTTGTAATTCCTTTTTTCCAAATAGATTTGAGACAATCTTGCAAGTGCTTGTTCAGAAAACTCACTTCGGGGTTTTTCAACCACAAATTTGTAATTCCTTTCAGCTTTCTCCTTCTTGTCGTCCCTAAAATACATTTGAGCCAAATAAAAATTACTTTTTAAGGAATTTAGCCCATTAGGAAAACTCTGCAAATATTTTTCAAAACCTGTAATTGCCGCACTTGAATTATTATTCAAATATTGCTTTTCAGCTGCTTCAAAAGTGGTGTTATCTAAATCGGCATCAGTGACTTCAACGAAATCAACATTTTTAACCCAGGAGGCATATTCATCAGTCCTTCCAAGATCTATGTAAACCAATCTGGCGGAGGTCACTGCTTGCATAGATTCCGGAGTTTCAGGATAATCGGATACAACTTTTTTAAATCTTTCCAGGGCCTTATCATTTTGTCCGGCATTATAATGAATCAATCCCTGTTTTAAAATAGCCTGAGGCACAAATGCGCTCCCGGGAACATCACGAATCAAACGATTATAGGATTCAATGGCTTTGGAAGTATTCTCCATTGCCAGGTAAGTATTTCCCAGTTCATATAAAGCATCGTCACGGTAGGAAGACCTAGGATATTTGTTCATAAAACCGCTCAAGTCCTCAATCTTGGAATCATTTCGGTTTACAAATCCATAGCTGATTGCTTTTTGATAAGCAGCATAATCAGTATTTCCTAAATTCATTTGGATCGCCTGATTATATGCTTCCATTGCTGGCCAATATTTACTTGTTACAAAATAAGTATCACCTAAACGGGTAAGCGCATCATTCCTTCGCGCTTTGTCTTTTTCAATGTTCTTGGCATAACGGTTAAAATACTCAATGGCTCTTTCATATTCCTTTAACTTAAAATAGGAATAGGCGATATTGTAATCCAGGTTTTCCATTTCGGCAGTTCCATTTGCACCACTCATTCCGGAAAATTCTTTGTATCCAATTAATGCCTCCTGAATCCTGTTCAAATTAAAATCGCTTTCAGCTTTCCAAAAGGTCGCCTTTGCGGTGATTACAGGATCTCTTCTCTCTGTAAGGGATTTGTCGAAATTTACACTTGCATTCCTGTAATCTCCTTGCTCATACAACTCAATTCCGTAGTAATATGCAACTTTCTGATAAGCCACTTTATCGCTGAAATTTCGGTTATTCTCCAGCAAATTCATTGCTTCCTTGTAATTTTTGGAGGTAATAAAGGAATCGATTAAAAGCGTTTCCATTTCATCTTTTGAAGCGGAATCTGGATATTTTGTAAGATAATTTATAAAGACCTGAGATGGGCTGGTATAACTGTTTCCAATTTCATAACCCAATTTTGCATAATTTAAAAAGGCATCTTCCTGAATTTTAGCGTCAAAATCCATCTCACTCGCATTTTTAAACGCATTAAGTGCCTGTTGCTTCTGATCTGAATTTAAATAAGATAGTGCAAGATGGTAATAGGCATTTTGAGCGATGGCATTTTTACCATCTATAATTTTATTGAACTCAGAGATAGCACTTTCGTAATTCCCCTGCTGATAATAGGCATATCCAAGCTGATAATAATCAGTATTTGTCCATTTCCCACGTAAGCCTTTGTATTCCTTTAAATATGGAATGGCTTTATCATATTGCTGAAGATTAAAATAACTCTCTCCAATAATTTTATTGAGTTGGGAAATCTCATTCCTGTTTGCTGTAGGAAGCTGCTCCAAGCCCAAAGCGATGGCTTTTTCAAAATTTCCTAGTTTAAAATTCATATCGCTTTGGAAATAAGATAAATTCTCAGAATAGCGATCATTTTGTTTAACTTCTTCGAAAAGCTGGTTTGCTTCCTCATAGTCATCACCCTCATAGGCCATATAACCCAAATAATATTTTGCCTGGGATCCATATTCCTTTGAGTCCCTAACCTTATTAAGATATGTTTGGGCATCTTCAAATTGATTCGATTCAAAATAAGCATAGCCGTTATTAAAATAATAACGATCTTTTTCAGATCGGCTCATCCCTTTCTCATCTACCCTATCGTACCATTTTCTGGCGCGGGAATATTTTCCGGTTTCAAAATAATAATCGGCGACATCTATAAATGCTGAATTGCGCTTGGTACTTGTAGGATAACGTTCTACAAAATTCTGCATCAGCTCATCGGCGCCGGGTTGTCCCAGCCTAACAGCGGCATTGGCAATATAATAGGCACAATCTGATTCAATTTTTTCATCATTCGTATCTTCCTTTACGCTTTCAAACAATTTTTGTGCTGGCAGATATTGTTGATTGTTATACAATTCCAATGCCCTGTTGAAATTTACCATTTCATTGGTATAGATAGCAGATTGTTGAGAAAAAAGGGAAGTGATAACCATGAAGAAAACAACAAATAAAGAAGCTTTGTCTCGTGTCATTCAAAAATTTTTAGGTTAGTGGATCAAAGATAATTAAACACTCATTTTATAACGCAACTTAAAGCTGTTAATTATGTGAAAGTTAAAATTAGTAGTGAGAATTGAGCTTTGAGAACTGAATAAAAAATTGAAATCACGAATCGTGAAGCTTAATATTGGATACTGCGATACTTTGAACAGTGGATAGTGAACGCTAAATTGTAAAAGGATTAAACGAATTGCACAGATTTAAACAAATTACACTGATTTGGCCCGAAACATCTGGTTAAAATTTTGAATTTGGAGTTTGGAATTTTGAATTTGAAAAAAAACCTGTTTTTAAAAGTCAGTTTCATACTTTTACCCCATAAAACCCAATAGATGTCAGAAATCGTACTCGAATTAAAAAATGCAGCTATCTACCAACGTGAAAGCTTGATCCTTTCTGAAGTTGATCTTACCATCAACAAAGGCGATTTTGTTTATTTAATAGGAAAAACTGGTACGGGAAAGAGCAGTTTTATGAAAACTCTTTATGCCGATTTGCCTCTCACCGAAGGAGAAGGCACTATAGTAGATTATAATTTACGCACATTAAAAGAGAATGACATTCCCTTTTTAAGACGGAAACTTGGCGTAGTATTTCAGGACTTTAAACTTTTAAACGACAGAAATGTTCGCGATAATCTGATGTTTGTTTTAAAAGCAACGGGATGGAAAGAGAAGCCAGCTATTGAAAGAAAAATAGACGAAGTTTTGGATAAGGTTGGAATGAAAACCAAGGGTTTTAAATATCCTTACCAACTTTCCGGGGGTGAACAACAACGAATTGCAATCGCACGGGCATTACTAAACGATCCTGAATTGATCCTTGCCGATGAGCCTACAGGAAACCTGGATCCGCAAACTTCCGTGGAAGTAATGGAGGTGTTACAGGAAATAAGCAAGAATGGGAAGACCATCTTAATGGCAACTCACGATTATGCGTTGTTGCTGAAATATCCTTCCAAAACATTAAAATGTGACGGCCAACGGGTTTTTGAGGTTGTTCAAAAATCGCTATAAGAGAGTAGAAAAATCATCGAAAATAAGGCATAAAAAAAATCCCGGATTCAAATTGAATCCGGGATTTTTTATGAAATAATATTGAAACTCTTAAACGGTCTTATTTTTTTTACGATCAGCTTCTGTTAGATATATCTTACGCAGTCTTACAAATTTTGGGGTAACCTCAACATATTCATCTTTTTGAATATATTCTAAAGCTTCCTCTAATGTAAATTTAGTTGCGGGAAATATTTTTGCCTTATCATCTGCTCCTGAGGAACGCACATTCGACATTTTTTTCATTTTCGTAATGTTCACCGCGATATCGTCACGTCTGGAATTTTCTCCAATTACCTGTCCTTCGTAAATATCTTCTCCTGGTTCAACAAAAAAGCGTCCTCTATCCTGAAGTTTATCAATAGAATAAGGAATAGCTTTTCCTTTTTCCATTGATATTAGAGAACCGTTTTGACGTTCTGGAATCCCACCTTTTAATGGTTGATATTCCTTAAATCTATGTGCCATAATTGCTTCTCCAGCAGTAGCTGTTAGCAATTGATTTCTCATTCCAATAATTCCACGGGAAGGTATCATAAATTGAATCACCATTCGGTCACCTTTAGTTTCCATGCTAACAAGTTCACCTTTACGCATAGTCACCATTTCCACAGCTTTACCGGAAACAGCTTCAGGAAGGTCAATTGTCATTTCCTCTACAGGCTCACATTTAACTCCGTCAATTACCTTGATAATTACCTGAGGTTGTCCAATTTGAAGTTCGTAACCTTCTCTTCTCATGGTTTCAATCAAAACAGAAAGGTGCATTACTCCACGTCCAAAAACCATGAATTTATCTGCGCTATCAGTTTCTTCCATTCTAAGGGCAAGGTTTTTTTCCAATTCCTTGATCAAACGGTCTTTTATATGTCTTGAGGTCACAAACTTTCCATCTTTCCCAAAGAAAGGTGAATCATTAATTGTGAACAACATACTCATTGTTGGTTCGTCTATAGCGATCGTTTTTAATCCTTCAGGATTTTCAATATCGGCAACTGTATCGCCAATTTCAAATCCTTCCAAACCTACGATGGCACAAATATCACCAGCTTCTACTTCCTGAACTTTTTTCTTACCCAAACCTTCAAAGGTAAAAAGCTCTTTAATTTTTGTCTTTTTGATGCTTCGATCACGTTTAACTAACGCAACCTGCATTCCATCCCTTAATGTTCCACGTTGCAAACGCCCAATAGCGATTCGTCCGGTAAAGGAAGAAAAGTCCAATGAGGTAATCAACATTTGGGTTGTTCCTTCAGAAATTTTTGGTGTCGGAATGTGTTCCAAAACCATCTCCAATAAAGGTTCTATACTATCGGTTTGCTGAGTTGGGTCATCGCTCATCCAGTTATTTAATGCCGAACCATATACGGTTGGGAAATCGAGTTGCCATTCTTCAGCACCCAATTCAAACATTAAATCGAATACCTTTTCATGCACTTCTTCCGGAGTACAGTTTGGTTTATCAACTTTATTGATCACCACACAAGGTTTTAAACCGAGGTCTAGCGCTTTTTGAAGCACAAAACGTGTTTGTGGCATAGGACCTTCAAAGGCATCCACCAAAAGCAGAACCCCATCAGCCATATTTAATACCCGCTCTACTTCTCCACCAAAATCGGCGTGACCGGGAGTATCAATAATATTGATCTTAGTATCTTTATATACTACGGAAACATTCTTAGATGTAATAGTAATGCCCCTTTCTCTCTCTAGATCATTATTATCTAAAATAAGATCTCCTTTGTTTTCATTGTCACGAAAAAGATGGCAATGGAACATAATTTTATCAACTAGGGTAGTTTTACCGTGGTCAACGTGTGCAATAATTGCAATATTTTTAATCTTTGTCATATAAACGCCTGATTTTTAAAGCTGCAAAAGTACTGCTAATTAATTGAATTTACTATTCTCATTTTTGTTTAATTCCTTAATTACCCAAAATGACCTGGGCTACAGTGTCGGACGGCCGTCCCACACTACGAATATTTTGGAATTGTACTACCCGTTTAATTAATTTATCTTTGCATCCTTAATAAATCACAAATGAAACTCGAAAAGATCCCGCAGTTACAGTATATCAGTACCAACAACTTCTTCCTTTTAGCAGGTCCTTGCGCCATTGAAGGCGAAGAAATGGCGTTGCGAATCGCCGAGAAAGTCCTTGAAATCACTGACAAACTAAAAATACCTTATGTTTTTAAAGGTTCTTTTAAGAAAGCAAATCGCAGCCGTATTGACAGTTTTAGTGGAATTGGGGATGAAAAAGCCTTGAAAATTCTTCGGAAAGTTTCTGAAACTTTTAAAATTCCAACAGTTACTGATATTCATGAGGTAAGCGATGCAGTAATGGCAGCCGAATATGTGGATATTTTACAAATTCCCGCATTTCTAGTTCGTCAAACCGATCTTGTTGTAGCAGCAGCTAATACAGGAAAAGTGGTAAACCTTAAAAAAGGGCAATTTATGAGTCCGGAAAGCATGAAGCATGCCGTGACAAAAGTAACCGATAGCCATAATGAACAGGTAATGATTACCGATCGTGGGACAATGTTCGGTTACCAGGATATGATCGTGGATTTTCGCGGAATTCCTACAATGCGCCAATATGCGCCCACCGTTTTAGATGTCACCCATTCTTTGCAACAACCAAATCAAAGCAGCGGTGTAACTGGTGGAAGACCAGATATGATTGAAACCATTGCCCGGGCCGGCATCGTTAACAACGTAGATGGTTTATTTATTGAAACTCATTTTGATCCCGCAAATGCAAAAAGTGACGGAGCAAATATGCTAGATCTTCAATATTTGGAAAAACTTCTCACGAACCTGGTTGCGATTAGAAAAACAGTCAATAATTTATAGAAACCTTATTCAATAAAATATCAAAGCCCGCATATTTAAAAATCTGCGGGCTTTTTTGAAATTGAGTTTTTCTTAAAACTGAATTTTCCATTAAAACTGAAGTTCCACAAAAACGGGTAAATGGTCTGATGGATATTTTAAATCCCAAGAATCACTCAAAACCGCGTATTTTAATACTTCAATATTTCTGTTGACAAAAATATAGTCAATTCGATGAGTCACCGGTTCCTGGAAATTAAAGCCATTAAAGGTACCTTCCGGACCAAAAACAACATTCTTGCTTGCGCTTTTACTATCATTCATTTTTTCAGAGAGGAATTTAATGGCTTTAGATTCCGGTTCCAGGTTAAAGTCCCCCATTAACATTACAGGAAGATTCGCGGTGTTCATTTTTTCGATTTTTGAAAAGATCAATTTTGCGCTTTCCTCCCGGGCCTCCTCACCTATATGATCAAAATGTGAATTAAAAACCCAAAATTTTTGTTTTGAAGTTTTATTTTCGAATAAGGCAAATGTACAGATACGTGGCAAAGCTGCATCCCAACCAACCGAGATTTTCTCCGGGGTTTCCGAAAGCCAAAAAGTATCCTCTTTCAAGACTTCAAATTTAGTGGCGTCATAAAACACGGCACTGAATTCTCCCTTGTTTTTACCATCTTCACGCCCAACACCCACATAATTGTATTTAGGTAAATTCTCTTCCAAATATTTCATTTGTTCCAGCAAGGCTTCCTGCACTCCAAAGATATCCGGTTCATAAAACTTAATTTGATTAGCGAGATGATCCTTCCTTTTCGACCAGGCATTAACGCCATCATTTTCATTGGCATATCTGATGTTGTAGGTCATTACTTCAAGGTTTTGAGCAAAAATTCCCCCTGAAAATATCAATACAAAACTTAAAACTGAAATTGATTTTATCATAACTTTTTATATTTATTCTCCATTAACAAAATCCTGTAAATACTTGAACCGCTTGGTTAATTTGCCATCTTCGGTCATTTTTGCCCTTTTTAGAATTCCGTCCTTGTCCCCGTTAAAGAATGCTGGAATTACGTGTTTCAAAAACATTTCTCCAAAACCTTCACTGGCATCTTTTGGAAGTTCACAAGGAAGGTTGTCTACCGCCATTACCGTGATTGCTCCTTTATCACGAAAATCAACTTCGGTGCCGGTTTCAGGATCGTAGCCGTATAGAGGTTCTTCAATTGTGGAAGGCCGGATTGTACTGGCTATTGGACCGTTGATGTCGCAGGAAATATCGGCGATCAGGTTTATCTTAAATTCGGGGGAATTGGCTTGTTCCCGTGTAAAAAATGTTGGGGCGCCATCTCCGTAAAAATGTCCCGCAATAAACACATCTGAGACCTTTGTAAATCGCTGAAAATTGGATTCATATTTTTCCGGATGCTTGTAAAAATCTTTATTAGAACCAGATTTTCCGTCCTTTTTCTTGTTATAATCCAGTACATCAATCAGGCAATATACCGGATGATCAAACTGATTTTTCAAATAGTCATTTGTATTGACCTTTTTGATTTTTAAATGATCCAGGATTTCCTTGGCGCCATGCGCCACTTTCCCGCTTCCGGTGAGCAAAATTTTGATTGGCGGAATGCTGATTTTATCAAGTTCTGCCAACAGGGATTTTAGGTCCAACAAACTTTCGGCTTTGGGAAGTTCAAAAAGTTGATCTCTTAAACCCAGCGCCTTAAAACAACTATAAGCCCCAACCAAACCTGCATAACGACCGAAACCTATCAATCTTGCGCCATTTTCTTTTATCACAACTTCGTGATCGTAGAGTTCAATATTATTGCTGAGAACAGCCCTGAGCAAATCCCGATTATAAAATTGTTTTTTGATGGTATGGGAGAAAAAGAAATATTTTTTATTCGGAATTAAAGCAGGGATTGGCACTTCCTTTACCCCTAGCAAGACTTCACAATCTGAAACATCCTCAGAAACATCAAATCCTGCTTCAATATATTCTTCGTCCGGAAAGATGCGTATTTCTGAAGATTCTACTTTAAAACTTGCCTCGGGGAATTTTTGAACAACTTCTTTAAGTTTTTTAGGAGAAAACACCACCCTTCGGTCTGGTGGGGTTTTTCGTTCAGTGATCAGGGCAAATTTTATCATATTCCGATTCGGGTTTTGCAATTAGTTAAGAGTTTTTCAAAGATATAAATTTTAATCTGTATCTTTGCAGCCGCGTTAGGGATAGAAGTGGAAATCCCGCAGTCCCGATTTTTTATCGGGACGAGGAATTGAAACGGATAGCCCGGCCCGCCTGAGTTTTTTACGAAGGAGGGAACGCACAAAAGTTCATTAAATTATGGGGTCGACTTGGATTTGACAGCGGGTCTAATTGGGTTGTAAGCACGTAGAGCGCTGGGATATAGCTCTTAAATATCATATTTCACACTTTTTAAACGGCGAGAATAACTACGCCTTGGCTGCATAATCCGAATTATAGTAGGATTATCTTAATCCCTACC
>Ga0307486_1000788_pt1 | contig 26776 bp, 24 predicted proteins | sample CBIW02metaG_FD_203663 | JGI IMG/M metagenome (GOLD analysis project Ga0307486, IMG submission 203663) | Sea-ice brine microbial communities from Beaufort Sea near Barrow, Alaska, United States - CBIW 0.2 | ecosystem: Environmental > Aquatic > Marine > Coastal | place: USA: Alaska | collected...
GCCCGGATCGTATTTCTGACTATCGCGCGACACCAGTCCGGGCGATCGAATATGTCTCGATAGCTAAGCCGTACCGTGAGAATTCCGGCAGCTGCAGCCTCGGCATCTCGCTGAGCATCGTGTGTTTGGTGTTCAGGTGACGAATGGAAGCGTGCCCCGTCGAGCTCAATTGAGGTGCGGGTCTGTGCGTCATACATGTCGAACCGATACGGACGGGAGTTGATGAGCAACTTGTGCTGCCGCGTGAGCCGCGCAAATTCGACCGTGTTGAAGACGTCGTACAGGCCGGCTTCTTCGAGATGACTCTCGGCACCAGCGGCGGCAGCGTGAATGGTGAGCAATAGTGCATGACGCTTGGCTACCCGGGGCATCACCTCCAGCGCCTCGACCAGTTCGACAATGGTCACGGCTCTGCGGCGTATCGCGCTGTAGACGAGCTCGCTGCGTTCGTGAGGGGCAACGAGTCCGTATGCCTGCGCAATAGCGAATGCAGGAGACACCGCCATCACGCCACCGCGTGGGATAGCCGGAAAATCATAGGTGGGGCGGACAATTCGCACCCATGACGGCATCACGCGTTTGGTGCCTGGGCGCGCGATGAGGTGGATGCGTTGGGGTGGATCTTCGAGAATGCCCCACGCGAATAGCGCGGCCGTTCCGCCGAGCGCACCCTCGGGGCCTACCCATGTAACTGCGGCATGTGCCCGAGCAGCGAATGACTCAGAATGCTCACGTGCGACGTATCTGTCGTAGACAAGGCGCACTGCGTCTCCCCGCTCGACGGCACGGTGCGCAGCGCCGATGCTGCTCGTGCGCACCAGGTCAGCATACGAAAATGACACTGGCGAATACTGAAGCAAGGCGCGGAGTTTGTTCACATGGTGAGTCATCACTCCGGTGTACAGGCGAACTAGGGCCGACTTCGTGCTCTTGGCGACATCTGTGGATTGCGGGCTTAGTGAGATTAGAGGTGGGGGACACGTGTGAGGTCGCTGGCCGGAAGGAACGGAGGTGGGGGACACGCAGGCAGAGACAGGCGTGCCATAGCGCCAGGTGCAGGGTTGCAGCCGCGAGGAACGGAGGTGGGGGACACGTGCGAGGTCGGTAGGTGAGGATCCCGGAGGCGGGGGACACGTGCGCGGACGGTAGGAGAGGATCCCGGAGGTGGGGGACATGCAGGGTTGTAGGGCGCGTGGCATCCGAGAGTTGATGGCTTGCGCCCAGCGGTAGCGTGATCACATGATGATCCGCCCCGCTCGAGCCTCCGATGCCGCGCAGATCGCACGTATATGCCTGTTGACCGGGGACGTCGGCCAGGATGCATCGGGACTCTTCTGTGACGACGGCGCTATCTCCGACGTGTACGCGACACCATACCTGTCTGGCCCCGGAGGTTTCGCGCTGGTGTGGGACGTTGACGGTGGGGCCCGCGGATACGTGTTGGGCACTGACGACACGGAGGCTTTCCAGCTCTGGTTCACCGAGGAGTGGTGGCCACGGGTGGGTGGCCAGCACGTGCCACGCACCGCGAGGGACAGTTGGTTGTTGCCTGCGGCTGCGGATCCCGCACGGATGCTGGTCGCGGAGATCAGCGATTTTCCGGCGCATCTACATATCGACGTGTTACCGGACCAGCAGGGCAAAGGGGCGGGTCGGTCCCTGATCGACGCGGCGGTGGAACTGCTCACGCTTCGGAACGTGGCGGGGGTGCACCTGGGGGCCGATGCTGCGAACGAGGGGGCGCTGGCGTTCTACCCACGGGTGGGTTTCCAGATCCTTTCCCAGACTGATGCCGGTGTCGTATTCGGGCGCCGGACCAAATTTGCGGAGTGAGCGCTCACTCATTAGAGTCAAGTTCGTGACCGTCAAGCCAATCCGCGCAAAGCCCATGTCCGTAGAGGACCGGCAGGAATCCATTCTCGATGCGGCCTTGCCCTTGCTGCGTGAGCGTGGACTTGACGTGACGACGCGTGAAATTGCTGACGCCGCCGGAATCGCGGAAGGCACCATCTTCCGAGCGTTTCCTGACAAGCAAGCCGTGATTGACGCTGCGGTAGCGAGAGTGATGGACCCCGCACCGACCCTCGTACGTCTGCGCGCGATTGACCCTGGGCTGCCGATAGAGGGCGCGATCCGCGAAATCGTGCAGGCACTGAGCGACTGGTTTTCGGAAATTATGGCACTCATGTCCATCCTTGGTAGTCGCGAGCGTCCGCGTGGGGTGCATGGACCGGATCACGCAGAGGCATCGGGCGCGAAGGTAATCGCGACGATCCTCGAGTTGTATCGGGAACGACTGCGGATGGAGCCCGCTGCCGCCGCCCACCTCATCCGCGTCCTCGTCTTCGGAGTGTCAATGCCCAAGTTCGGGTTGCAGGACGGCCTCACCACCGCCGACATCGTAGATTTTGTCCTCAGGGGCATCGTCAAGGAAGGGGCCTAGCCCATGCTTAGGAAGTTGTTAGTCACCTCTGTGAAGCCATATTGGCCGCTACTCGCAGGCGTGGTGCTCTTCCAACTGGCACAGTCGATCGCGAACCTATTCCTGCCGAGCCTCAACGCAGACATCATCGACAAAGGCATAGCGGTAGGGAACATCTCCTACATCTGGCGGATCGGCGGGGTCATGTTGGGCCTGACCTTCGTGCAGGTAATCTGCGCAGTCGCGGCGGTGTTCTTCGGAGCGATGCTGGCGATGCGGGTGGGCCGGGACCTACGCGGGAACATCTTTGCGCAAGTGGGCACATTTTCCGAGAACGAGGTCCAGCACTTTGGCGCGCCGTCACTGATCACACGTTCTACGAATGATGTGCAGCAAGTGCAAATGCTCGTGCTGATGAGCGCGACCCTCATGGTCACCGCACCGTTCATGGCTGTCGGCGGTGTCATCATGGCGATGCGGCAAAACGTCACACTGTCGTGGATATTCGTCATCGCGATTCCGGTGTTGCTCATTGCTGTGTCCCTGATCATCGTGCGGATGGTGCCCCACTTCCGTCGCATGCAGAAGCGCATTGATTCAATCAACCGCGTCATGCGCGAGCAGCTCACCGGGATGCGCGTGATCCGTGCCTTCGTACGCGAGCCACAAGAGCGCGCCCGATTCGCCACCGCGAATGCAGAGGTGACCGATTCCGCGCTGCGAGCAGGCCGACTGATGGCCGCAATGTTTCCCATTGTCACGCTGGTGCTCAACGTGTCTTCGGTGGCCGTGCTCTGGTTTGGGGCCGACCTCGTGGAATCCGGGCGGATGCAAGTGGGTGCACTGACCGCTTTTCTGACGTATCTGATCCAAATTCTGATGGCCGTAATGATGGCTACGTTCCTGTTCGTAATGATCCCTAGAGCGACAGTGTCGGCAGACCGCATCGGCGAGGTGTTGGAGACCGATTCGTCCGTGGTTCCGGCACTGAACCCCGTGACCGAACTCCACGAGCGTGGCGTAGTCGAGCTCAATGAAGTGAGCTTCCAATACCCAGGTGCTGAGGCGCCGGTCCTCGCTCACATCACCTTCTCCGCCAAGCGCGGAACCACGACCGCCATCGTCGGCTCAACCGGCGCCGGCAAGACTACGCTGCTCAACCTGTTGCCCCGCTTATACGACGCGACGGATGGCCAGGTAAAAATAGGCGGAGTAGACGTCAGTGAAGTCGATTTAGACGAACTATGGAAACGTATCGGACTCGTGCCGCAGCGTCCCTACCTGTTCAGCGGCACGGTCGCCACGAACCTTCGCTACGGCAACCCGGATGCCTCCGACGACGAACTCTGGGAGGCACTGCGAATAGCTCAGGCGAAGGACTTCGTCGAGGCGATGCCAGGCCAGCTTGACGCCGCCATCGCCCAGGGCGGCACTACCGTCTCAGGCGGTCAGCGTCAGCGGCTCTCGATTGCACGCGCGTTGGTGCGCCAACCCGACATTTTCCTCTTTGACGATTCCTTCTCCGCTCTCGACACCGCGACCGATGCGCGACTACGTAAAGCGCTGACCGACTCGGTCCGCGACGCCACAGTGATAGTGGTCGCTCAACGCGTCTCCTCCATCATTGACGCGGACCAAATCCTGGTGCTTGACGAAGGGGTAATAGTGGACCGCGGTACTCACCAAGAGCTCCTCGAGACCTCGCAGACGTACCAGGAGATTGTCAGTACGCAGCTCCGAGCGGAGGATGCGACATGAGTAGCACGCGGCCCACCGAGGCGCCAGAGCAGGACCCGCAGCACGAGGATAAGCCGAAACCTCCTCCTCCTCGCGGCGGGCACGGTCCATACGGTGGTTCTCAATTGCCCGCGGAGAAGGCGATGAACTTCAAGGGCTCGGCTAAGCGACTCGTGGGCCTGCTGCGGCCCGAGCGCTCACTCGTGTTGACGGTGATTGCGCTAGGGGCTGTATCGGTGACGCTGTCGGTGATCGGCCCCAAAATTCTCGGTGAGGCCACTACGGTGATCTACAACGGTTTCATCACCAAGACGCCGATCGACTTCTCCAGGCTGCACACCATCCTGTGGTGGGTGGTGCTGATTTACGTGGCATCGTCTCTGCTCGCGCTTGCGCAGGGATACATCCTCAACGGCGTGACGCAGCGCACTGTTTATGGGCTTCGTGAGCAGGTAGAGGCGAAGCTGCACAATCTTCCGCTGAGCTATTTCGACAGCCACAAGCGCGGCGACCTGCTGAGCCGCGTCACCAACGACATCGACAACGTCTCGCAGACCCTGCAGCAGACGCTCAGCCAGCTGTTCACGTCGGTGCTGACCATCATTGGCGTGATGATCATGATGTTCGTGATTTCCCCGCAGCTCGCGCTGATTGCGCTCGTATCCATCCCTTTAACGCTCGGCATCGTCACTCTCGTAGCGAAGCGGTCGCAGCAGATGTTCGTCGACCAGTGGAAGCACACCGGAGAGCTCAACGCCCAGGTCGAAGAGACGTACACGGGCCACGCGCTGGTCAAGGTCTTTGGGCGTCGCCGCGAGGTGGAGCGCACCTTCGCAGACAAGAACGAGGAGCTCTACAAGGCGAGTTTTGGCGCCCAGTTCGTGAGCGGCATCATTATGCCCGCGACCCAGTTCGTGGGCAACCTGGTCTATGTCGCCATTGCGGTGGTCGGTGGAGTCATGGTCACCAACGGCGCGCTTCCTATCGGAGATATTCAGGCATTCATCCAGTACTCGCGGCAATTCTCACAGCCCCTGGCACAGCTCGGTTCTATGGCCAACCTGCTGCAGTCCGGCATCGCGAGCGCCGAGCGCGTGTTCGAGCTACTCGATGCAGACGAGCAGAGCGAGGACGTCGATCCAGCACAGACGCCAGGCGCGCTTAACGGTCGGCTAGTTTTCGAGGATGTTGGGTTTAGTTATTCGAAGGATGTGCGACTGATCGAGGGCCTGTCTCTGGTGGCCGAACCAGGCAAGACGATCGCGATTGTGGGCCCGACTGGTGCTGGCAAGACCACCCTCGTGAACCTCATCATGCGTTTTTACGAGCTCGATCAGGGGCGCATTACGCTCGACGGCGTGGATATCGCGACTATGACGCGCGACGACTTGCGTTCGCGAACGGGAATGGTGCTCCAGGACGCATGGACCTTCGAAGGCTCGATTCGGGACAATATTGCGTACGGTCGCCCCGATGCGAGCGAGGAGGAGATTCGCGCCGCAGCGGAGGCAAGCTACGTCGACCACTTCGTACACGCGCTGCCAGACGGATACGACACGATTCTGGACGATGGGGCGGGCAACATCAGTGCGGGTCAAAAGCAGTTGCTGACCATTGCGCGCGCGTTCCTGGCGCGCCCATCAGTGCTGATCCTCGACGAGGCCACCAGTTCTGTCGACACGCGCACTGAACTGTTGGTTCAGCAAGCAATGAGTGAGTTGCGCCGCGACCGGACGAGTTTCGTGATCGCGCACCGGCTGTCCACGATTCGCGACGCGGACTTGATCCTGGTGATGGAGAACGGCCGCATCATGGAGCAGGGCACGCACTCTGAATTGTTGGCAACCGACGGGGCCTACTCGCGGCTTTACGAGGCGCAGTTCTCGGCGCCTATCGACGAGGTAGACGCTCCGATCGACGCCGTTAATCACTCTGCGCCTAATGCTGCGGCGTTCGAGCGGGCATCAACCCCGCAGCCCGAGGCGCCCCCACACGCAGGGGAGTAGATGCAGGTGCCGGCTAGATGCCGCTCGTCACGTCAGCCGCGGCGTCCCTCCTGAAAAGAGGGGATCAGCGCGGGCTTGCCTGTCATCGAGGACTCATGTGCGGCAATTCCTGCAGCGGTCCAGTTGGCAGAGGTGAACACATCAGGCAGAGGCTTACGGCCCTCGATGATTGCGCTCGCGAACTCATGAGCGAGGTGAGGATGCGAGCCACCGTGGCCGCTCCCCTGGGTGAAGGAGAGGTGGTGGTTCTCGGCCTCATCATAAACGCCTCTAATCGTGTATTGACGGATCTGCTCGGGTAGAAGGTGTGCAAAGTCAGGAACTCGCGCACGGTTCCCCTGTTCGCCGGTAAACACGACCGGATCCTCTCTCTCGAGCTGTTGCCATTCATAGGTCATCTTCGACCCGTAGACGTCGAAGCTCTCGACGTACTCTCGAGCGACGTCGTACAGCGACCGCGTGACCTCCATCGCCAGGTCAGATTCGCGAAGCTTGAATAGCGCGCTCTGGACGGCGAAAGAGGGCCCTCCTGAGCCGTCGTCTCGGCGTACGCTACCTGAGCCAACGCAGGTCACAGACTCGGCTTCTGCACCCGCGAGTGCAAGCAGCGGCGCGACAGCGTGCGTCGCGTAATGCATGGGTGGAAGTTCGCGCCAATAGGCGGGCCAACCAGCCATCTCTTGCATGTGCGCACCGCGTAGGAACTGGATACGTCCCAGGTCCCCTCCATCGAGGAGGCTACGGGCGTAGAGGAACTCCCGCGTGTACACAGCGGTCTCCATCATCATGTACGTGCGACCCGAACGTTGCTGGGCGTCCACGATGCGCCAGCAATCTTCGATACTGGTCGCCATCGGCACGGTACAGGCCACGTGCTTTCCGGCGTCGAGAACTTTAACAGTTTGGTCCGCATGTTCTTGGATCGGTGAGTTGAGATGTATTGCGTCGATGTTCTCGTCCTCGAGCATGGCGTCCAGACTGGTGTAGCGCCCTTCGATTCCGAAATGGTCTGCCATCCGGTTGAGGGAGTCCTCAGATCGTTGGCCGACCGCAACAAGCTCTGCATTCGGATGCGCCTGGTAGATAGGAATGAATTCGGCGCCGAAGCCGAGGCCGAGGAGGCCGATGCGCACTTTGTTAGACATGACAGTTCTTTTGTCGGTATGTGGGTAGGGGCATGCCCCGACTAAGAGTCACGGGGTCGTGGGCGCCCAGGTGTCGCGCCAGGACCGGAGGAACCCGAGTCCCGTGGTGGCAGGTTCGTCTTGGCTCGGTGCGAGCGGACGCCAAATCGCTGCCGCAGCAGAGATGATTTCATTGTCTGCGGTAAACGACTCGATTGACATCGAGCCGGTGTAGTTGATCTCTGCCAGGACCTGACCGTAACCCGCCCAGTCGAGGTGGTCCTGACCGGGCGCGCCCCGCGTGTTTGAGCAGACCTGCATGGCCGCGAGCCGAGGCGCTAGCGTGCGCAGAGCCTCGAGCGGATCGGCTTCCTCAATGTTTGCATGGTAAGTGTCAAACACGCCGCCGACAGATGACGGTAGCCCGTCGAGAAGTTCCATGAGCTGCTCTACTGTGTTGATCAACGAGCTCTCGTACCGGTTGAGTGGCTCGATCCCGAGGGTGACCCCCGCTTCTCCGGCTGCGTCCGCGAGCGGCAGCAGGGCGGTTCTCAAATCGCGCATCGCGTCGGCACGTTCGGCTGAAGTCATCCGCCAGGTACGCCCGACGGCGGTGTACAGGGGGCCTCCAACGACCGAGGCACCGATACGAGTGGCTACGTCAATGCAGTGCAGTAAATACTCCTGCGTCTGGGCGACGGTCTCGGATGAGGCTGCAGTGAGGTCGCGCCCGGGCGGCATGACTGCAGCGACAGCGACGTTGAGGTGGAGTTCTGCGGAGAGATCCGCGGCGAGGGCGGGCTCCCAATCACCAGGGTTCTCGAGCACGAGCTCTACCGTCTCGAACCCCCAACTCGCGACCTTGGGGAGCACTTCGACGAGTCGCGCGTCGGTCAGAGGTGGATAACCAGACAAAGGTATTGATTCCGATGGTGGGTTTCATGGTGACTCCGTATTGCACTTCAGCGAAGAGTGGTTCGAGGAAGGTGCCTATATAGACGCCGTTCGCGAGTGACGGCCTTCGCCGAAGATTTGCCGAAGAAGTGCGACGCGGCTGCGGGCGCTATGTCCCGCTGGATTCGCGGTTGGCGAAGCGCTGTTGCAGCAGGACCGCCACGACGATGATCACACCCTTCGCGACCAACTGGACAGAGGTCGAGAGGTTGTTCTGCGTGAAGACATTGGTAAGTGTGGCAAAGAGCAACACACCGAGCACGGTACCGCCGATGGTGCCGCGGCCGCCGACCAACAGCGTTCCACCCACGACGACAGCCGCGATCGCGTCGAGCTCGTAGAGCCCGCCGTGAGTAGACGTACCGGCAGTGGTGCGGGACAACAGCATGGTGGCCGCGATCCCCGCGGTCCCACCACAAAGCATGTATAGATACATGCTGTGGCGGCGGACGTTGACGCCGGCGAGCCGCGCGGCAGTGGCATTGCCGCCGATCGCGACGGTCCGGCGGCCGAACGTCGTGCGGTTGAGAACTATCCAGCCCAGGATCGAGACCAGCGCGAAGATCCACACTACCCAGGAGATGCCGAATAGATCCCCGCGAAAGAAGTCGAGGAAGCCGTTGTTGTTGATGACCTGGGTCTTGCGCTGAGAGATGAGCTCTGCGATTCCGCGTGCCCCGACGAGCATGGCTAGCGTCGCGATGAACGCGACTACTTTCCCGTACGCGATGATGAGGCCGTTCACGAGACCTGCGAGCACCCCGACGGCGATTGCGACGAACACCATGAGCGGCCAGAATCCCGATGCTGCGGTCTGGATGGCGGCCAGGCTGGCCACCACTGAGCACAGCCCGAGGACGGAGCCCACCGACAGGTCGATTCCGCCCGCGGTGATGACGAACGTCACTCCGATGGAGACCACGCCGATGACCGAGGCGAGCCGCAGGATCACCAGGAAGTTGTCGATGTTCATGAAGGTCTCGCCTGCGGTCACTGCGCCCACGATCACCAGCAGTATCAGAGCGATTACCAGCCCGATGCTTCGACTAGCGGTGCTCGCGAGGAAGCGCTTGCCTTTATTCTGGTGAGAGCCATCGTCGAGACCTGTCGCTGACGCGGTCTCGACTCCGTCTCCGGGGGCTTGGGGGGTGGTGGTCGGCTCGCTCACGCGGCACTTCCCTTCATGACCAAGTCGAGCACGCCGTGCTCGGTGATTCCGGTTGCTGGTTTCTCGGCAAGGACACGTCCGTCAGCGATGACGAGCACGCGATCGGCCAAGCCGAGTACTTCTTCAATTTCGCTCGACACCACGACGATGGCTGTGCCGGCAGCGGCGAGTTTGCGAATCAATCGGTAGATCTCCATGCGTGCGCCGACGTCGACTCCACGCGTGGGCTCGTCCAGTAGCAGCACCTTGGTGCCATGAATCAGCCACCTCGCAAGCATGATCTTCTGCTGGTTTCCTCCGGACAGGGTCCGAGTGATGCGGTTCGGCTCCGCCGGGCGAAGCTCTAGTTCGGTCATCTGATCGCGCGTGGCGGAGCGCTCTGCGCGCTCGTCCAGGAACGGGCCATTCGCGAATCGCGTGAATGTCGACAGCGTCGCGTTACGGTAGATCGGCTCCTCGAGCAGCAGGCCTTGGCTCTTACGTTCTTCAGGGGACAGGCCCATATCGGCGTCCACCGCTGCACTCACGGAACCCGGCTTGAGCCGCTCGCCGCCGAGCGTCACAGTGCCCGTAGAGGCTTTGCGCTCACCGTAGATAGCTTCAAGGATCTCGGAGCGGCCGGAGCCCACTAGCCCCGCGAGCCCAATGATCTCGCCCGCCCGCAAAGAGAAGTTGACGTCGCTGAACTTGCCTGTCACGCCGAGCCCCGCCACCTCTAGTACTACCGGGGCATCGGGCGCAAGGGGTACCGCAGGGGGGAACACGTGGTCGATGTCCGTACCCGTCATCAACGAAATAAGCTCCCCCGTAGACGTCCCCGCCGCCGGTAACCCTGAGGCCGTGCTGGCACCATCCTTGATCACGCTGATCCGGTCACCGATGCGGGAAATCTCTTCGAGCCGATGCGAGATGTACACGATCGCGATGCCCTGGGACTTGAGCTCTTCAACCACGCGGAACAGGTTGTTGACCTCTTCGGAGTCGAGCACCGCGCTCGGCTCGTCCATGATCATCAGCTTGATGTCGTGGGACAGCGCGCGGGCCATGGCGACGATCTGCTTGTTGGCGGCGGACAGAGTACCCACCTCGCGGGTAGGAGACAGATTAGGGTGCCCGAGCCGATCCATCAGTTCGCGGGTGGCGCGGGCCGTCTCGCGCTTACTGAGAAATCCCCCGCGCGCTTTCTCGTGACCCAGAAAGATGTTCTCGGCGATGGTGAGACCATCGACCACGTCCAGCTCCTGGTACATGGTCGCGATCCCGAGGTCGATAGCCGCGATCGGGTCAGGAAGTGTCACCAGGTCGCCATTCCAGCGAATCTCGCCGCTGTCGGGCTGGTGGGCGCCCGCGAGCACCTTGATGAGGGTGGATTTTCCCGCTCCGTTTTGACCGAGCACGCAGTGAACCTCCCCCGCGCGGACGTCGAAATTAACGTCCTTGAGGGCTCGAGCGCTGCCGAAGCTCTTGGAGAGCGCGGTCACCTCGAGTAATGACTTTTGTCGGTCGTCTTTGATCACGTCAGAAACATAACACAGGCGCATCCGCCACGGGTAGAGGGTGAGATTTGTGCATGCCCCCTGCAAATACCACCATCCTGACGTTTCCAAGCACGGATTACCTAAGTGGCAACCGCGTTGACCGTGCCGCTTCGTTGCCAAATAGTTATGATTATTATTGGACAAAAGTTGCGTAACGCCGACTTTCTTCTGCTACGTTGACGGTGTCAGTGTGGACAACGCACATGGAAGCGAGTAATTCGTAGACGTGCGCAACGCGCTCCTTATTTCTGGCAAAGAAGACAGTGAAACAACCTAGGAGGAAACATGACCACATCACGTTCCAGGCGCATGCGCGTCTTGGCAGCAAGCGGTGCAATCGGCGCTCTCGCTCTGATCGCGGGCTGCAGTTCAGACCCCACCACCGACGCGACGACCGCTCCTGAGGCCACCGGCACGATGGCCGCAGGATCCGACGTAGGCACTGACGTAGGCGGCGGCAAAGCTGTTGTCATCGGCTTCTCTGGCCCCGCAGCTGACCACGGCTGGCTTGGAGCGATCAACTCCGCGGCCATCGCCGAGGGCGCGAAGTACGACGATGTCACGCTCAAGGTGTCCGAGGGTACGAATGACGCAAACCTCCAGATCAGCCAGATCGAGACCTTCGTCAACGAGGGCGTAGACGCGATCGTTCTGCTTCCCACCGACGGTGCGGCGCTCACCGAAGCCGCAACCAAGGCGATGGCGGCCGGCATCCCGGTCATTAACGTCGACCGCGAGTTCTCCTCGACTGACGCATCGCGCGTCACGATCCTGGGCGACAACTACGGCATGGGTGTCAGCGCAGGTGAGTACATCTGCGGCCAGCTGGGCGACACCCCGGACGCCATCGTTGCGGAGATCGCGGGAATCGACTCGCTCCCGCTCACGCAGGACCGCTCGGCAGGGTTCGCGGCCGGTCTTGACGAGTGTGGACTGAGCGTTGGTCCGCGTGTTGCAGCTGACTTCACCGTCGCAGGCGGACAGGCAGTCACCGAGCAGCTGCTGTCGGCTAACCCCAAGATCGATGCGATCTGGAACCACGACGACGACCAGGGCATCGGCGTCCTCGCAGCTATTGATGCGGCTGGCCGTGACGAATTCTTCATGGTCGGTGGTGCTGGCTCGCTCAACGCGATGAACGCCATCAAGGCAGATGACACCGTTCTCAAGGCGACGGTCATTTACCCGTCGACTCAGGCCGCGGATGGCGTCGCGCTGGCTCGTCTCATCGCTCAGGGCAGCAACATGCCCGGTCTAGCCTCGGCGGGTGTGCCCGTGCGCATTGTTCTTGACGCCCCAGTGGTGACCAAGGACAACGTCGACGACTTCATGTCTATCGGCTTCGAGTCTTAAGCAACGCGACGGGCGCCCATCCTCTCGGGGGTGGGCGCCCGTCGCCGCTTCAACCCGCAATTTTTGAAAGTAGGAAAGTATGTCAGGCCCGCTTCGCGTCGGAATGATCGGCAACGGCTTCATGGGCGCCGCGCACTCGCAAGGATGGCGCGTCGCCCCTCGATTTTTCGACCTCCCCGCCACGCCTGAAATGACGGTGATGGTCGGCCGGGATGCCGCCAAGAACGAACGGCTCGCGCGTAAGTGGGGCTGGACCGAAACCGCAGACAATTATCGCGAAGTCATCGACCGAGACGACATCGACATCATCGACATCGTCACGCCGGGCGACACGCACGCGGAGATCGCGATCGCGGCGCTTGAGGCGGGCAAGCACGTCCTGTGCGAAAAGCCGCTGGCGAACAGCGTAGACGAGGCGCGCCGCATGGCCGACGTCGCCGATGCCGCCAAGGCCAACGGGGTGTTCGCGATGGTTGGTTTCACGTATCGACGTGTACCGGCAGCGACGTTTGCCCGAGACCTGGTCGCGCGCGGAGCGGTCGGCAATATTCGCCAGATTCGTGCACAGTACCTTCAAGACTGGCTCATTGACCCCGAGGCTCCGCTGACCTGGCGAATGAAGAAGGAACAGGCGGGTTCCGGCGCACTCGGCGACATCGGTGCCCACGCCGTTGACATGGCACAGTTCATCACCGGGCTGACGCTGGAGTCGGTATCAGGGATTCTCGAGACTTTCGTCAAAGAACGACCGCTCATGGGCGAGGGAGTTGGACTGTCCGGCACCGCAGGTGAGGGGCGTGGAGCGGTGACTGTTGATGATTACGCAGCCTTTTCAGGTCGATTCGACAATGGCGCGCTGGGCACCTTTGAGGCCACCCGCTACGCGACCGGGCGCAAGAACGCCTTGCGTGTTGAGATCGCGGGCGACAAGGGCGCGATCCTGTTCGACATGGAAGACATGAACGCGATCCAGTTTTACGATGCGACCGCTCCCAGCACGGAGTTGGGCTTCAAGCGCATTTTCGTCACGGAAGCAGATCACCCTTACGGGGGTGCGTGGTGGCCGACGGGCCACATGCTTGGTTACGAACACAGCTTCTCCCATCAGGTAAAAGACCTCGTCGAAGCCATCATGAGCGCCACGCAACCGACACCTTCGTTTGCGGACGGCTATCAGATTCAACGCGTGCTCGACTCTGTGGAGCGAAGCTCCAATCATGGCAGCGCGTGGACCTCGACTGCGTTTTAGAACAGCAGCTTAACCTCACCAAAAGTAGACAAGAAAGGTAACTGCAATGACGCGACCAATCACGTTGTTTACCGGCCAATGGGCCGACCTTCCCCTCGAGGAGGTGGCCAAGCTGGCCTCCGGTTGGGGCTACGACGGCCTCGAACTCGCGTGTTGGGGGGACCACCTCGACCCGTGGCGTTGGGATGAGCCAGGTTATGTCGAGGGCAAGCTAGCGCTGCTCGAGAAGTACAACCTCAAGGTATGGGCGATCTCGAATCACCTCAAGGGGCAGGCGGTGTGTGACGACCCGATTGACCACCGCCACCAGGACATCGTCGGACCGCGCGTGTGGGGCGACGGCGAGCCGGAGGGGGTGCGCCAGCGCGCCGCGGAGGAGATGAAGCACACCGCACGCCTGGCCAAAGCGCTCGGCGTCGACGTGGTCATCGGTTTCACGGGTTCGTCGATCTGGAAGTATGTCGCGATGTTCCCGCCGGTCTCACAGGAGGCAATCGACGCTGGCTATCAGGACTTCGCCGACCGATGGAACCCCATCCTGGACGTGTTCGACGAGGTAGGTGTGAAGTTTGCGCACGAGGTCCACCCGAGTGAGATCGCGTACGACTACTGGACCACGGTGCGCACGCTAGAGGCTATCGGCCACCGTGAGGCTTTTGGCCTCAACTGGGACCCGAGCCACATGGTCTGGCAGGACATCGACCCGGTGGGCTTCCTGCTGGACTTCAAGGACCGGATTTATCACGTGGACTGCAAGGACACTCGTAAGCGCATGAACAACGGTCGCAACGGCCGTCTGGGATCTCACCTTGCCTGGGCCGATGCTCGTCGGGGGTGGGACTTCATCTCCACCGGTCACGGCGACGTGCCGTGGGAAGACGCGTTCCGGATGCTCAACCACATCGGCTACGACGGTCCAATCTCGATCGAATGGGAAGACGCGGGGATGGATCGTCTTGTGGGGGCGCCAGAGGGTCTCGAGTTCGCACGTCGGCTCACATTCGACGCTCCTGAGGGGGCGTTCGACGCCGCGTTCTCGACGAAGGAGTAACTTCACACCGCCTGCTCACGCGCCCAATCACCCCCGGGTGACTAACCAATTCAAGGGCGCGTGAGCCGTGAAGGCCGTTATGATTGAGCATCTACGAGGTTTCTGAAAAGGGGCATGGGATGCGCAAAAGAGGCTTGATCGTGCGAGGTGGCTGGGAGGGTCACGACCCGGTGGCTACCACCGAACTCTTGATCCCCTCGCTCGAGGCTGCGGGTTTCGAACTTGACATCGAGGACACCCCTGAGGTCTACGCCGATGCCGCTACTATGAGTCGCTTCGACCTCGTGGTGCAGTGCATGTCGATAGGGAGCGCGACGGTCGACGAAGTCGATGGACTTCGCCAGGCGGTGGCAGCGGGCGCCGGATTCGCGGGATGGCACGGAGGCATCATCGATTCTTTTAGGGCGTCCACCGACTACCTTCAGCTCGTCGGCGCGCAGTTCGCGGCCCACCCCCATGCAGCCGCTGATCGTGGTCGAACCGATGTTGAGCCATACCGCGACTACACCGTGCGTATTACCGAGGCTGGTTCAAAGCATCCCATCACACGGGGCATGCAGGACTTCGACGTCCTGACAGAGCAGTATTGGGTGCTGACGGACGGACTGAACGAGGTGCTGGCCGATTGTGTCCTCGTCCCCGGTGATGGCGACGAATGGCCCGAACCCTTGACGATGCCGGTGGCCTGGACTCGCAGATGGGGCACCGGCCGAATCTTTGCTACCTCGCTCGGACATACGGTAGACGTGCTCGCCGACCCGTCCGTCCTCCCACTCGTCGAGCGCGGGATGATGTGGGCTGCGCGCTAAACGAGCGGGGGTTTACCTACGCGTATTCGCGAACGAGTGCCTCGACCGACTCGATGGAGAGCACCTGCTGAATTGCCATAGCCGACGCGCCAGACACTGCGGCGTCCTGCTTTCCGCGTGAGCGCACAATCTGCAGATTACCCGCCGCCAACGGGGTAGCGCGTGTGTAAATGACCTCCCTGGCCCCTGCAAGGAGGTGGTTTCCCGCGTTGGCGATGGGTCCGCCGAGCGCGATGACGGCAGGGTTGATGAGGCTCACACACGTCGTCAGCACTCGCCCGATGATCCGTCCCGCTTCTCGCACTTCCCGAACCGCGTCGATGTCCCCGCGCACAACCGCAGCAACGATGTCTGCCGTGCCATGGATATCAGCGCCCCTGGCCCGCAACTTCGCTGCGATAGCAGGCCCTGCTGCGACGGCCTCTAGGCACCCCTGCGAACCGCACCTACACTCCAAGCCTTGTGCCTCCGGCACCCAAATGTGTCCGATGTCGCCTGCGATGCCTTGCGCACCGCGGTGCACGCGGCCGTCAATCACGACACCTGCTCCAATACCCGTCGCCACTTTGACAAAGATAAGGTCCGCTACGTTTGACCAATAGTCGTGGTGCTCTCCGAGGGCCATCACGTTCACGTCGTTATCCACGTAGGTCGGCACGTTGAATGCTTCGCTGAGGACACCGGGTACGTCGAAATTAGCCCAGCCCGGCATGATCGGCGGGTCCACGGGCCGTCCAGTGGTCTGCTCGACCGGTCCAGGCAAGCCCACGCCCACGGCGCGCAACGCCACGCGATCGCTTTTTGGATCAACGAGGCGCCTGCCCTGCTCAATGACCCAACCGAGAATCTTCTCTGGCCCCTCCGCGACGGCGAGATTCTCAAACACGTCTTCGAGGGTGCGTCCGTTGAGATCCTTGAGGGCCAGGTGCACGTGTGTCGCGCCAATGTCCACGCCCAGCACGGCGTGCTGAGTCCCATCGAAGGCGAACTGACGTGAGGGCCGGCCTCCTGTAGACGCCGCGTCCGCCACGGGAGCCACGAGTTTCACGCTGAGGAGTGCGTCGACGCGCGCGGCCACCGTGGACCTGGCGAGGCCGGTCAGGGCAGCGAGCTCTGAACGCGTTCTTGGGTTGCTGTCGCGCAGAATCTGAAAGATCTCCGCTTGCGCGGCGCCAGTAACGGCCTCTTGTCCGCGGGCATCAATCATGCGTAAACCCTATCGCGCGGTGTCGCCAGCCCAGGGCCAAGTAGGCCCGTGTCACGCAACTTTCGCCTGGCTATCATCACAAGCCCATTGGCTCAGGGGTAGGGGGGGCAAACCGCAAGGCTAAGGGTTTTGTGGTTTCCCACGAATTTGGAAACTACTGGGCATCAGTGTGATTGGCCGCGCCACGATGGCGCGTGAGGCGGCGCCAGCGACGCAGCGACGTCGGATTGATGCGATGCGGTCGTTCTGCAGCGCGTTGTGTCCGGCGCAGCCGCAATTCGTAGGCCCTACGCCGTGGCTGCGGAATGGTCATATGAAAGAGGCGTCCGGACACCCGCATTGCAACTGTCGCGATGATCGCAAGCACCAGTGCGAGCACCGGCAACTCAAGCGAGTATAAAACCGCATAGACCAAAGCGCCCGCGAGGCCGGCAACGGCGTTGGGCGGACCGACGTACATAATCGAGGACGGCCTGCCTTGAAGTATGTCGGCCAGGATGAGGCCGCCCACCGACGCGCAAGCCCCAATCAGAATCGCGGCCAGCATGCTGAGGCCTGCCAAAAGCGCCGCGTTGGCTCCAACACAGGCGAATAGTCCGATTGCCAGTGAGTCCAACACCCACAGAGCTCGCTCGACGCGACGTAGGTAGACAAGCGCCAGCGCCGCAATAAGTGTCGCTATGCCCGCGGCGACCAGATATGACGGATCGCGGAACGCCGCCGGCGGCAGGTTGCCTAGGAGGAGATCACGCACCAGCCCGCCGCCAAATCCCATGACTGCAGCGAGCGTGAACATTCCTACGAGGTCGACGTGTTCTTCTTCACCCGCGCGTAGAGTTCCCACGAGCGCACCCACAAAAACCGCCGCGAGGTTGATCGCGAGGGGAATTTCGAGTGCGGTCGCGTCGATTGTCACGCGCTAAGCCTAAGGGTGAGCGTCAATGCGATCACCCGCCAATGGCCTGATCGACGCGATCGACCGCTCCGTCCCAGCAGTAACCTGCTCCACCTACGTCGTGACGTTGGTGCTGAGATCACGATGAGCGATCACCTGGGTGGTCGAGCACCCGAGCGGGCCAGCAAAGTAGCCTTCATGCGCTTTGCGTGCGCTCGATGCGGGTCCTCACGCGAAGCTAGCCGCCCGTGCAGGCAGGGCGCTCCTGCAACGCCTCACCGTTTCCACGCGATATTGCGCATTTGGGTGAGCAGAATCGCTGTCGACTGCGAGCCTTGGGCGGTGCTATCCTGGAACGGCTTCCCCCGGAAGGCACCATGCCTCGGCGGACAGCGATCCCAAGAATTAAGCGTCAGTGAACGACGTGGTACGCGCATACGCGAATCTTGGGAGTACTCGCACTACTTTAGAGCCACCCGGGCTCGTGCGATGGAAGGACAAGTGTGACTAACACATCCGAAGCCGCAGTTAAGACTGCGACTCTCAGTGCCATGAAGCTCCCCCAATTGCAGGCCCTCGCCTCCGAATTGGGTGTCTCTGGTACTACCAAAATGCGGAAAAGCGACCTCGTAGAAGCCATTAAGAATGGCGGTGTCGTTGCCCCCAAAGCAGACGCCCCCAAGCAGATGGAGTCAAATGCCAACGCCGCGGCTAACTCCGCGCCAGACGCGAACGCAGGTCAAGCCTCCAAGCCGGCGCGTGGACGGAGTCGTACTCCCAAAAGGCAAGCGGCCGATGCCGGGGCGGCTCCCGTACCCGACGCCGGTGGCGTTGAAAAGGCTCCGGAACACACGGAGAAGTCCGGCGATGCTGACGAGCGCGCTCGCCGCGCCGCCGAGGCGGTGGCTTCCGCAGCGAGCAGCGACATCGGTAAAAACAACTCCGGTAAACACGATTCTGACGGCCAGCGTGGCCGCGGTCGGGGCAATAGCAGCGACCGCAATAGCAACGACGGCAGCCGCAACGACCGCAATAGCAACGACCGCAATAGCAACGACGGCAGCCGCAATGACCGCAATAGCAACGACGGCAGCCGCAACGACCGCAATAGCAACGACCGCAATAGCAACGACCGCGGTGACGGCTCACGCGGCAACAGCGGTGGTAACAACAACGACCGTGGCCAGGCCACCAGCCGCAACGACGGCAGCCGCAATGATGCCGGCCGCAATGATGCCGGCCGCAATGACAACCGCGGCAACAACGACTCCATGGAGGACGACCGCGGACGCCGTCGTCGTGGACGCGGCCGCGGACGCAACCGAAACGAGGTCGGCAACGAAAACGGTCCCCGCGATTCGTATGACGACGACGACGACGTACGTGACGACGAGGAACTTTCCCCGGTAGGCGGCATCGTAGACGTTCTTGACAGCTACGCCTTTGTACGCACGACTGGCTACCTGCCTGGCAAGTCAGACGTCTACGTGTCCATGAACCAGGTGCGTAAGTACGGTCTGCGCAAGGGCGACGCGATCTCAGGGACCGTGCGCCCTCCACGCCCAGGCGAGCGCGGCCAGCGACAGAAGTTCAACGCGCTCGCACACGTGGACAAGGTCAACGGCCTCGAGCCGACGGCCGCCAAGGATCGCCCTGTCTTCGGCGACCTCACGCCGTTGTACCCGCAGTCGCGTCTCCACCTTGAGACCGACTCCCGCAACATGACTAACCGCGTGATCGACCTCGTGGCGCCCATCGGTAAGGGCCAGCGTGGACTGATCGTGTCGCCCCCCAAGGCCGGTAAGACGTTGGTGTTGCAGTCGCTCGCGAACGCGATCACGACCAACAACCCCGAGGTCCACCTCATGGTTGTGCTTGTGGACGAGCGTCCTGAAGAGGTCACCGACATGCAGCGCACGGTCAAGGGCGAGGTCATCGCCTCAACCTTCGACCGTCCGGCGGAAGACCACACCACCGTCGCCGAGCTCGCCATCGAGCGCGCCAAGCGCCTCGTGGAAATGGGTCAGGACGTGGTTGTCTTGCTCGACTCCATCACCCGCTTGGGCCGGGCGTACAACATCTCTGCCCCAGCATCGGGCCGGATTCTGTCTGGTGGCGTGGACAGTTCCGCGCTTTACCCGCCCAAGCGTTTCTTCGGAGCCGCCCGCAACATCGAGCACGGTGGGTCGCTCACCATCCTCGCGACGGCGTTGGTTGAGACTGGGTCGAAGGCCGACGAAGTCATCTTCGAGGAGTTCAAGGGCACCGGCAACATGGAGCTCAAGCTCTCGCGCTCGCTGGCCGACCGCCGCGTGTTCCCCGCGGTGGACGTCAACGCGTCCGGCACTCGCCGCGAGGAGATCCTGATGAGCCCCGACGAGCTCAAGGTGATGTGGAAGCTGCGTCGCGTGCTTACCGGGCTCGAGCAGCAGCAGGCCATCGAGCTGCTCCTGGGCAAGCTCAAGGAACATCACACCAACGCCGAGTTCCTAATGCAGGTCGCCAAGACCACACCGGGTCACGACGACGACAAGTAGAGCGGGAACAACTGCTCGCCTCAGGGCGTTTGCTCTGGCACAATAGAATGCTGGCCGTCCGGTTCACCGCACGCGAAGTACGCGTATGGACCCGGAGGCACCTTTAAGGGAGATCATGAAGAACGACATCCACCCCGAGTATGTGGCTACCACGGTCACGTGCACCTGCGGCAACACTTTCGAGACCCGCAGCACCGTCAAGTCCGGCACGATGAGTGCCGACGTCTGCTCCGAATGCCACCCGTTCTACACGGGCAAGCAGAAGATTATGGACACCGGCGGCCGCGTCGCGCGCTTCGAGAAGCGCTACGGCAACAAGGCAACCGACTAAGTAGGACCTGTAATACGACGTGGCTGAAGCCTTCGCTGCCGTCCAGCCTTTGCTGGATGAGTACGCCGACATCGAGAAGCAGTTGTCCGACCCGAGCGTCCATGCGGACGCCGGGCGGGCGCGCACGCTCGGCCGGCGTTTTGCGGAGCTCGGCCGCGTCGTAGCAGCCCACCGTGTGTGGGAGGCGGTCCAGAGCGACCTGGAAGCGGCGCGGGAGATGGCTGATGCCGACCCCGAGTTGGCCGCGGAAATACCCGCACTGGAGCAGCAAGCGGAGGATGCCACGGAAACGTTGCGCCGCATTCTCATCCCGCGTGACCCGGACGACGCTCGCGATGTGATCCTGGAGATTAAATCGGGCGAGGGCGGCGAGGAGTCGGCGCTGTTCGCTGGCGACCTGCTAAAGATGTACCTCAAGTTCGCGGAGAACAAGGGGTGGAAGGCCGAGGTCCTTGAGGCTAGCCAGACCGACATGGGCGGCTACAAGGACATTTCCGTAGCGCTCAAGTACAAGGGCAACCCGCAGCCGGAGAACGGCGTCTGGGCGCAGCTTAAGTACGAGGGCGGTGTCCACCGGGTTCAGCGGGTGCCGGCTACCGAGTCGCAGGGGCGCATCCACACCTCCGCGGCAGGCGTGCTTGTTTACCCGGAGGCCGAGGAGGTCGAGGAAGTCGCGCTCGACATGAACGAGGTACGCGTCGATGTGTTCCGTTCGTCCGGTCCCGGCGGTCAATCTGTCAACACGACCGACTCCGCGGTGCGCCTCACCCACATCCCCACCGGAATCGTGGTGAGCTGCCAGAACGAGAAGAGCCAGCTGCAGAATAAGGAATCGGCGCTGCGCATTTTGCGCGCCCGCCTCCTCGCGGCAGAGAAAGAGGCGGCCGATGCCGAGGCCTCTGACATGCGCCGTTCGCAGATTCGTACGGTCGACCGCTCGGAGCGCATCCGTACCTACAACTTCCCCGAGAATCGCATCGCTGATCACCGCACGGGATACAAGGCGTACAACCTTGATCACGTGTTGGGCGGCGAACTCCAGCCGGTCATCCAATCGGCGATAGACGCGGATGAGGCCTCTCGCCTCGAGGCGCACGAGGAGTAGCTCCGTGGAGATCGCCGCGCTTGTGCGCGACACCACCCAGCGGCTGAGCCGGGCCGGAGTGCCCTCGCCGGACGTAGACTCGATTGCGCTCGTCGCGCACCTGTTAGGCAAGACCCCTAGCGAGGTCCGCACGAGTGCTGCGCGCGGCGATGATCTGCCCGCGACAGCCGACCTTGATACGTTTGCCACGCGGGTGATGCGGCGCGGCGAACGCGAGCCCTTGCAACACATCACCGGAGTCGCGCACTTTCGTGGCATCGACCTCGAGGTGGGTTCCGGCGTGTTCATCCCGCGCCCCGAGACCGAGGTGGTCGCTCAGGCGGCCATCGACGCGGCCCGGCGGATAGGTCCTGGCAAAGACGGCGTCATCCGCGTGACGGACTTATGCGCAGGTTCCGGAGCGATCGGTCTGGCCATCGCCACCGAGGTCCCTGAGGCGAGAGTGAGCTTACTAGAGGCAAGCGACGAGGCGAGTGTCTATTTGCGCATCAACGCGCGCCGCCAACCCGTGGGCGTGCACTCCCGCGTGCGCACGATGGTGGGCGACGCACGCAGGTGTCTGCATCAGTTTGAGCAATGCGCGGATGTGGTGGTCTGTAACCCTCCATACATTCCGTCGGATGCCACTCCACGAGACCCCGAGGTCGCCGAATACGATCCGCCGGAGGCGCTATATGGCTTAGGCATTGATGGGCTCACCCTGCCTCGCGCAATCGTGAACGAGTCGGCGCGTCTGTTGCGCGTCGGTGGAGCGTTGGTGATGGAGCACGCGGACTCGCAGGGCCGTGCTTTGCGGGACTATGTCGCGTCCTCCCAGTGGTGGGATGACGTACAAACGCATCAGGACCTGACTGGGCGCGATCGGTTCGTCGTCGCCACGCGCGTTGGCGTCTGACAGACTGAGTCGGTGATTTACCCCTGCTCCGATCCTGCTACCTGGGGTCCCTCCCTAGACGCGGCTGTGCACGCGGTGCAGCGCGGCGAGGTCGTGGTGCTGCCGACGGACACGGTGTATGGGGTGGGCGCCGATGCCTTTTCACCCGGCGCGGTGGCCGCCGTACTGGCTGCCAAGGGCCGTAGTAGGCAGATGCCGCCCCCAGTGCTCATCCCCGACATCAGCACTGTCGATGGGCTCGCTCGTGAGGTTCCCGACGCTGCGCGAGCGCTCATGGAACGGTTCTGGCCCGGCCCACTGACGGTCATTGTGCTCGCGCAACCCAGCCTCGCTTGGGACCTTGGCGACACTCACGGCACGGTGGCACTCAGGGTGCCCGATCACGGTGCCGCGCGCGCTTTACTCTCCCGCACCGGGCCGCTCGCGGTCACCAGTGCGAACCGCACCGGCGAGCCCGCCGCCATCACCGCAGCCGATGCCGAGGCCCAGTTGGGAACCGCCGTCGCGGTTTACCTTGACGGCGGAACCAGCCCGTTGGGCCAAGCCTCAACCATCGTGGATGCGACAGACCTCGCCGGCCTGCGCATCGTCCGCGAGGGGGGCGTCAGCCGGGCGGACGTTGTTGGCGTCGTGGGCGAGGATGCACTGTGGCGGGATACCGAAGATGCGGCGTCGGGAGCCGACGCGGCGCATAGACCTGTGCCCGCCGACAGCGCTAAGGCGCAGGCTGATGACCAGGCCGGAGCCGATGCCGAGGGCAAGGGCGAGGGCGAGAGCCGGCCATGAAGGTCTACCTGATCCTGATGGCGGTGGCGGCATTGGTCGCGTACTTGTCGACGCCCGCGATGCGCCACATTGCTATACGGGTAGGCGCGGTCACCGCAGTACGCGAGCGTGACGTTCACGCGACACCCACCGCAAGGCTCGGCGGCCTCGCAATATTCGTGGGGATCCTCGCGGGCGTGATTATCGCGAGCAACATCCCGTTTCTCGGTGGCGTATTCGAAGCCTCGCACGCGCCGTGGGCTGTGGTCGCAGGCGCGGGACTCGTGTGCGCACTCGGCGCCGCGGACGACATCTGGGATCTTGACTGGATGGCGAAGCTGGCCGGTCAGGTACTCGCCGCGCTGGTCATGGCCTGGGGCGGGGTTCAGTTGGTGACGGTACCGATCGCGGGCGTCACCATCGGGTCTAGTTACTTGTCGCTGATCGCCACCGTACTGGTGATCGTGATCGCCATGAACGCCGTCAACTTTGTGGACGGGCTCGACGGCCTTGCCGCGGGCATGATTGCCATCGGTGGCCTCGCGTTCCTGACGTACACCTACTTGCTCGCGCGCTCCGCGACCCCGGGTGACTACTCTTCGCTCGCGACTCTGGTGTTGGCGGTGCTGGTGGGTGCTTGCCTGGGATTTTTGCCACACAACATGCACCCGGCCCGTATCTTCATGGGCGACTCCGGATCGATGGTCCTCGGGTTGGTCATCGCGGGAGCCACCATCATCGTTACTGGGCAGATTGACCCTGAGGTGGTGTCCCAGCGCGAGCGAATCCCGGCCTTCATACCGATCGTGCTCCCGCTAATGGTGTTGGCGGTGCCGCTCGTTGACATGGGGCTTGCCATCATTCGACGCACACTGCGAGGGGAGTCGCCGTTCGCGCCGGACGCGCACCACCTCCATCACGCGCTCTTGCGTGCCGGCCACTCGCACCGGTGGGCAGTGTGGGTGCTGTACGTATGGACGGCCGTGCTGTCTTTTGGCACCGTCTCGATAGTGTTCCTACCGGCTGCGTGGGCCTCGGCCTGCATCGGGGTAGGAGTGCTGGGAGCCGCGCTCATCACGTTCTCGCCTGGTTTGCGGCGGCTGTTTTCACGCACGTGGCGTCGCGCGGGAGAGTCTGCCGCACCCCTACGCAAGGTGACTCCAGAAGGCCAGGCGCACGCTCAGTCCGACGAGCCGCTTGCTACGACTACCGACCCCACGGTCAAGGAGACGCCATGACTTCCGAACCCATCCCCGAGACCGCTGAGGCGCGCGTTTACCGGACGGCGCTACGCAACACCGTCATCGGGCTCGCCGCGCTTGCTGTGCTTGCGGTGGTCGTTGGCGTCCTCGTCGCGGGCGGCAGGGGAGTCGTCGCGTCGCTGGTAGGGGTAGGGGTTTCCGCGCTCGCGGGGCTCACCACGCAGGCGGCAATGGCCTGGGGCCACAAGCGCTCAACTGATCAAATGACAATCGCGATTGGGGGATCGTGGCTACTCAAAATGATGCTCATCGTCATCGCCTTGCTGATCCTGCAAGGCGTCGAGAACTTCCACAAGGAGTTGTTCGCCGCTTTCGCGGTAACAGGGGTGCTTCTTACGCTCGCGGTGGACTTTACAGTCCTGCGGACCGCGCGTGTTCCTTACGTGGTTCCGGGTTCGAAATCGACAGCCGAATAGGTTAGGCTAGCCCCAGTTCAGGCACCTATCCCGACCCGCTGTCGCGCGCGTACGGGCCAAAAGACAGTGGAGTACTTGTGCGATTTCTCGCTCTCGAAGGAGCCCTACACGCGGCTGTAGCGGAAACTGGCGACGTCGCGTCCAGCGACAGCTCGTCGGGTTTCTTTGGGTGGCTCTTTGGGTCCGATGGCTTCCACGCCCCCTCTATTTCCGGGTTTTACCCTGAGGCGCTGGCGTTCGCGGGCACCATCTTCGAGTTCAACCGCATCGCATTGGTTCGCGTCATCGCGACCGTCATCGCCATCGTGATCTTCGCCCTCGTGGCTCGTAACGCCAGGGTCGTTCCCGGCCGCGGCCAGGCCATGATCGAGATGATCCTCGACTTTGTTCGGGTGCAGATCGTGGAAGAGGTGATGGGCAAGGATCGCGCCAAACGCTTCGTGCCGTTCCTCACGACCCTGTTCATCGCGATCGTGATCTTTAATATCACGGGCGTGATCCCCTTCCTCAACATCGCTGCCACGTCCCTCATCGGGCTACCGATCGTCATGGCGCTGTGGGTTTACGTGATGTACCTCTCCGTGGGTATTAAGAAGCATGGGCTCGGCGGTTACCTGAAGAACAGCCTCTTTCCCCCGGGAGTACCTAAGGCGATCTACATACTGCTGACGCCGATCGAGTTTTTGCAGGTGTTCATCCTGCGGCCCGCCACGCTCGCACTGCGACTCGCCGCGAACATGATCGCCGGCCACTTGTTGCTGGTGTTGTGCTTCGCCGCCACCCAGTACTTCTTCTTTGAGGCCGCAGGGGTGCTCAAGGCCGCCGGAGCAGTCACTCTCGTCGCTGGCTTTGGCTTCACCCTGTTCGAAATCTTTGTCGCACTACTGCAGGCGTATGTCTTTGTCATGTTGTCATCCGTTTACCTCAACATGGCGCTGGAAGAAGAGCACTAAACACAAGCTTGCGGGGCCGAGTGGCCTCGCACCAATGGAAGGAAAAACAGTGGACACCACCACTCTTGCCGCGGTCACAGGCAACGTCGCGACCATCGGATACGGCCTTGCGGCCATCGGCCCCGGCATCGGCCTGGGCATCCTGATTGGTAAGACCATCGAGGGCATGGCTCGCCAGCCCGAGGTTGCGGGACAGCTGCGCACGACGATGTTCATCGGTGTGGCTTTCGTTGAGGTGCTCGCGCTCCTCGGCCTCATCACCGGCTTCCTCTTCACGTAATGCTGACCCTTAGCTCAATCGTGTTGGCGGAGCCCGCAGAGGGCTCCCAGAACCCGATCGTTCCCGAGCCGTACGACCTGCTGTGGTCGACGGTCATCTTCGTGGTCATCGTGATCGCCTTTGTGCGCTTCATCCTGCCCAAGCTGCAAAAGGTGCTGGATGAACGTGCTGAGCTGATCGAGGGTGGCATCTCCAAGGCTGAGAAGGCACAGGCTGAGGCCGCCGCCGCTCTCGACGAGTACACCGCGCAGCTGACCGAAGCACGCGCCGAGGCCGCGCGCATCCGCGAGGATGCACGGGCAGAGGCCACTCAGATCCTGAGTGAGTCGCGAGACAAGGCTGCACTGGAGTCCGAGCGCATCGCCGCGACTGCGCAGAAGCAGATCGAGGCGGAGCGTCAGCAGGCGGTTGTGTCGCTGCGCAACGAGGTGGGCTCGCTCGCCACGGAGCTCGCCTCCAAGATTGTAGGCGAGGCGCTCGCGGACGATGCTCGTCAGCAGCGCATCGTGAACGGCTTCCTCGACGACCTTGAGTCCACAGTGAAGGCGGGGGCGTAAGTCACATGCGCGGAACGAGCCAGGCGTCACACGACGCCGTATTGCGTGAATTCGAGCTGGTCCTGTCCGCAGGGGGCAAGGATGGTCTGACCATCTCTGACCAGCTGTTCTCGGTCGTGGACGCGCTTGACTCCACGGGCTCGTTACGTCGTGCGCTGACCG
>Ga0307486_1000789_pt1 | contig 26773 bp, 19 predicted proteins | sample CBIW02metaG_FD_203663 | JGI IMG/M metagenome (GOLD analysis project Ga0307486, IMG submission 203663) | Sea-ice brine microbial communities from Beaufort Sea near Barrow, Alaska, United States - CBIW 0.2 | ecosystem: Environmental > Aquatic > Marine > Coastal | place: USA: Alaska | collected...
ATTTTTTCCCCTTGAGGTTGAAAAAATTGATCTCCTCAAAATCGTGATCCTCGGTGGCCATCCAATAAACCGGAACAAAATTATATCCTGAATATTCCTTTTTTAATTCTGAAGCTAAATTGATGGCAGAAACAATTTTATATAAAAAATAAAGCGGACCTGTGAATAAATTGAGCTGATGCCCGGTGGTAACGCTGAAGGTGTTTTCTAGTGAGAAAGATTCAATATTTTTTGATACCGCCTCAGAACCCTCCAATTTTTCATATTGGCATTTCAATTCCCTTACCAAAACAGCTCTTTTTTCAGTTGTAAAGAATGCCTGTTCTTCCTCTATTTGAGCCTTGAAATTATTAAGCTTGGGGAACCTGTTATAAAAGGGTTTCAGAGCCTCTTTTTCATCCAGATAATCGATGATAAGGCTTGTAAAATAATTGGTTTCTTTATAGGAAAGACAGTCTTTAGGCATAGATTTACTTTAAAAGGCAAAGATACCTAAGTTCCTTATTTTACCACCCATTTTTTAGTTTTTTCCGGGCGGTATGCTATCTTTACTCTATTAACAATGCTTCTAAAGATAATTAATGAAAAAATTATCAGTACTTTTTGTATTCTTCTTCTTGAGTTTACAACCCGCTTTTTCCCAGGAATTCCAATCTCCACAGCATTATTTGGGATATGAGATTGGCACTCGGTTAACAAGGCATGCCGATGTTGTAAAATATTTTGAATATGTAAACAAAAACTCCGGTTTGGTGCAATATCATACCTACGGAAAAACAAATGAATTTCGCCCGCTAACTTATGCTGTGATCTCTTCAGAAGAAAACTTAAAGGATCTGGAGAAAATCAGGACTGATCATCTAAAAAACAGTTTTAACTGAAACAAATTTAAATGTAAAAGAAGAAGATATCAATTGCCGCAGTTTTAACTGCCCAATAAATTCAAGTAAACTGGATAATGGAGATAAAACAAACATCATTAAAGCCAGTTTTAACTGTCGGAAACAGTCTGGATATTAATTTGGCTATAGCTATAGCCACATCAATTGAATAAAAATTGAAATATAGAATCAGGAACTTAATTTCGCTGCCATCAATCTATTTATTGTTGCTGAAAAACGTAACAAAGCAAAAACGATTTATAAGAAATGTGGCAGAAAATGAGCTGACTGCATTTAAAAATAACAATGACGGCAGTCTGACACCGCAGGATCTTAAAAAAATAACAAACTATTACGGACTAGGCGTGCCGGGTGTTTTGGGAGAATCATTTTGTGTGCTGCGGGGGAACCCCATGACCGAGAATGAACGGTTTTCCCTTACGTTTCTCGGCGGTATTTCAGGAATGCTGGACGATTTGTTTGACGACCCGAAAAAAGAGCCTGTTCATTTAGAGGGATTTATTCTTCACCCCGAAGCTTTGAAACCGGCGGACACTTATGAGTGCTTGTTGCTGCATTTTTACCTGCTCGGTTTAAAACATTCGTCCAATCCCGGATTGTTAAAAAAGCAGGCCTTACAGGTTTTTAAATCTCAACAGAAAAGTAAGAATCAGCAAAATTCAGGCAATTCACCTCAGGCAATCCATGATATTACTTACGACAAGGGCGGTGCTTCATTTATCTTTTACAGGTTATGCCTGAATAATCCATTACAGGAGAAAGAGGAAAAATTATTGAACCATTTAGGCGGACTGATGCAATTGGGGAATGATATTTTTGACACCTGGGAAGACAGTCAGACGGATACAAAAACCGCTGCGACAATTTGCACTGATATCCTTGAATTGCGGAAGGAGTTTATAAATGAAATACAGTTTACTTTTAAATTGGCCCGGGAAACCAATTTCCGAAAAGATCAGGTAGAAAATTTTCTGCAAAGCACCACACTTGCCCTTTCAAGGGTATTGGTTTGTCTGGATCAATTTGAAAAGCTTCAATTATCTTCAGGAAACCTATTTCTTATTGAAAAATACAGTCGCGAGCAAATGATCTGCAATATGCAAAAACCTAAAAATCAATTCAAAGCCATTAAATACGCCCTCAAACTTTTTCCGCTTAATATTGAAAATTATTAATGTCCAACTGATTTTTTCGATTCTTTTTAACTTAATTTCGTAAGGATGTTATAATTTAAAATATGCTTATCCCTGTTTTATTATTGATTGCCGGACTAGTCATTCTTATTTTTGGAGCAAATTATATGGTGGAAGGCGCTTCGGCCCTGGCTAAAAAATTCAATATTTCCAATCTTGCCATCGGCCTTACGGTTGTTGCCTTTGGAACTTCAGCCCCGGAACTGGTTGTAAACACATTTGCGGCCCTTCAAAGCCATCAGGACATTGTATTTGGCAATATACTTGGAAGCAACAATTTCAACCTGTTCATCATCCTTGGAATCACAGGTTTGATCGTTCCCCTGGCAGTTCAATCCAGCACGGTCTGGAAGGAGATCCCAATTTCGTTTCTTGCCGTTATCATCCTCTATTTCCTGGTAAATGACAACTTATTATTCGGTTCCGAAACTTCCGTTTTAAGCCAAATGGACGGGCTTATATTATTGGTGTTTTTTGCCTTATTCCTCTTTTATGTATACAAACAGTTAAAAAGCGATCCAACAGAAACCGAGATCAAGCTACCTCATCTTTCAAATTTAAAGATCGGGATCTATATAATCGGCGGATTGGGCGGACTCATTTATGGCGGACATTTAGTAGTGAATAATGCTGTTGAACTGGCTCAATTATTCGGAATAAGCGAAAAGATCATCGGATTGACCGTGGTTGCAGCGGGCACTTCCCTACCCGAACTTGCAACTTCCCTTGTTGCCGCGCTTAAAAAAAATGCCGATATAGCCGTGGGAAACATTATTGGATCCAATATTTTTAATATTTTCCTGATCCTGGGCGTTTCCTCTGTTTTGAAACCCATAGCATTCGATCCGCTTTTTAACATAGATCTATATATTTTGGGCGGTGGCACCATTTTCTTGTTTTTAGCAATGTTTATTGGAAACCCAAAAAAGATAGATAGATGGCAGGCAGCTGTGAAACTATTCTTTTATCTTGGCTATATGATTTATATGGTACTCCGGGAATTATAAATCCCTCTAAATTTTACTGAAAAATGAAAAAATTTCTTGTCTTTAGTTTGCTTATAATGTTGGGTTCCTGCGGAAAATCTACTGAAGAAAAACAGAGAATTATTGAAATAGATTCTCTTAAAACCGAAATCAGGGAATTGCACCGCGCTATGGATACACTTAGCGATCAATTGATGAAAAAAAATTACGTCACTAAAGATTTTTCGTCTTATTTTGACAGCATTCCAGAACCGGAAAAATTCCTTCTTGAAAAACTTGAGAAAAAATCTGAACTGATCCCAAAGAAAGCTGTATTAGGAGGAAGTATGCATTTTACCGAAGTTTCATTCATTAACGATCACCTGATTTTAGTCGAATACGAAGACGGGCATATTATGGGAAGGTCGATCTATCAATATAAAATGGATAAAAACGGGGAATTGAAATTTGAGCTTTTAAGTGAGATGAAAGATTGAAATTTCCGAATCTATCCATCCTGTTTGGAACAGATTTTAATTGATCAAAAAGACTCCACGCCCACAAATAGCAGGGGGTAAGGCTAGTCAATCACAAAGCTTGAAAACAACATTCTGGTTATAAAGGCCGCTTTTTAGGAACAAAAATAGGCAACAACTAATAAGGCAAATGTAATCAGATAGAAATACTTAAATGTAGGTTTTAAACAAAAATATCATTTAAAAAATTGAGAAAGTATAAGAAAGGATATAAGAGTTGTGAAAATTATAAAATATATATTTTTGGAACAACCCCTAAATCACTTAACGGAATTGGTTATTTATAGGTTGAGCCTCAAGAACAAAGGTTTTATTGCAATCTACTAAGAAACATCCAGCACTGAATTGGCATTTAAATTTTGTTCATCATCATTATTAATAAGATAAAAATTTTTATTGAGAACCTTTAAAGTTCCACAGTTAATAGATTTAGAAAAATACTCCAAACTGTTTTTGCTATAGAATTACTTTCATTTAATGAATCTTACTGATTAATAGCTTGTTTACAAGTAGGTAATATTTTGCCAATGTATTATACTGGTTTTGAATATTAAAATGCCAAACTATGATAATATTGGAATTTGAGAGTAAATTTTTCGACAAAAAAACTTATAAAGAATATTTTAGGGATATTCGGATAAAAGAAGTAGTAATTTGTAAAATGAGGAACAAAAATATTGCTGATTGATTTCAAGATGGAAGTTTCAGCACCCAAAATGTTTTTAGGTTTACTATTATAGAAGTTAAAATTTTATGAATTAGGATATTAAAAACACAAGAATTTGCAATCTATTATTAATTCTAGTACTTTCACAAATCTTAAATTATTCCTAATATTTATGAAAAAAGTTTTACTTCTAACTTTATTAACTGCCGTTTTTTCATGCAATCAATCCCTTGATAAAAAACATATCAATGATACTACCCAAAAACCGACTTCAGATATAGTGAATCCTAAAAATTTTGGTATTGTAATTCATGGTGGGGCAGGTACTATTTTAAAGGAAAATATGTCAGATTCACTTGAGATTGCATACAAAGCTGTTTTGGAGGAAGCGGTTAAAACGGGACATGAAATTTTGAAAAACGGGGGTACTTCCATTGAAGCCGTACAACGTACTATTAATGTGATGGAAAATTCACCATTATTCAATGCCGGAAAGGGAGCTGTTTTTACTAATGCCGAAACCAACGAAATGGACTCATCTATTATGGATGGCGAAACACTTAATGCAGGAGCTGCAGCAGGTGTAACTATCATAAAAAACCCGATTAACCTTGCTTTTGAAGTAATGGAAAATTCTCCTCATGTTCTGCTTTCAGGTAAAGGAGCAGAACAATTTGCAAAAGAACGAAAATTAGAACTGGTAGATCCTTCTTACTTTTATACCAAAAACCGATTCAAATCCCTTCAAAAAGTTAAGGAAGCTATAAAACAAACGGCAGATAGTTTAAATAACAAAATGGCATTTTACGACCCGTATATTAAAGATTCCAAATTTGGAACCGTGGGCTGTGTAGCATTGGATAAAAATGGCAATTTAGCGGCCGGAACCTCCACCGGGGGAATGACCAATAAAAAATGGAACCGCATTGGGGACTCACCAATTATTGGGGCAGGAACCTATGCAAACAATAAAACTTGCGCTGTTTCCGCTACAGGTTGGGGTGAATTTTTTATAAGAGGGGTCGTAGCCTATGACATTTCAGCTTTGATGGAATACAAAGGCCTCACTTTACAGGAAGCTGCAAAAGAGGTAATACAAAAGAAATTACCTGAACTTGGGGGGGATGGTGGAATTATAGCAATTGACCATAATGGAAATATTGCAATGGAGTTTAATACAGCCGGAATGTACCGCGCTGCAATGAACAAAAAAGGGGAATTAACAATTGGTATCTATAAATAAAATGAAAATTTGGAGGAATAACAACATATCAAAGTTTTATTCAACCTGATAGGTTTGGTTTTGAGTGGCAATCGGAATTTGTATATCTTGAAAGTAGTAATGCGTTTAAATTATATATAGAAGATTTATAGAATAGTTTTATTTAATAAGCTTGGGTTTGATAACACACACCGGATTTTCAAATTAATTCAATTTCCTCCCCTTTTTTCAATTAACTAGGATTGTCTACATTTCACTCACATAAACAATGAAAAAAATTTACCGTAGAACCTTGTATTACAATATCCAACATTTTGCATAGAAATAACTCATAATTTATATCATCTAAGTTATATATAACTTTTTCATCAAAAACAGAAATAATATATACTTAGATTCTATTTAAATTTCAACCTTCAGATAAAAAATAATAAATTTCTAATCATTAATCCATATCTCTAAACGCTAAAATATGAAGTTTTCAAAAATCATTGTATTGTCCTTTTTGACAATTTGTTTTCAAGTTAATGCTCAATTGTCAAATACCGAACAAAAGATTTTGGACAGAATCGATGCTAATTATGATGAATCCATTTCTTTTTTAGAAACTGCAGTCAATATCAACAGTGGTTCTCTAAATATAGAAGGAGTTCAGAAAGTTGGAACTTTGTTTGGCTCCGCTTTCTCTGAGATAGGGTTTACTAATACCTGGATTTCGCTTCCGAAAGATATGAAACGAGGAGGTCATCTAGTTTCGGAGTTATCTGATGGAAAGGCCAAAGGCAAAAAGCTTTTGCTGATCGGACATTTGGATACTGTTTTCGAAGAAGACAGTCCATTTCAAAAATTTAGACGTTCAGGTGATACTATTTTTGGGCCGGGAGTCAACGATATGAAAGGTGGTGATGTAATAATTTTATATGCCTTAAAGGCATTACAAGAGGTTGGTGCACTTAAAAAAACACAAATCATCGTGATTCTTAACGGTGATGAAGAAAAAGTTGGCAGCCCACGTGATGTGAGCCGTCAGCCGTTAATAGATGCCGCAAAACGAAGTGATATTGCTTTGGGATTTGAAGGTGCCACGGGTTTCAATTATGCCACTGTTGCGAGAAGAGGAACTGCTTCCTGGACCCTTGAAACCACAGGAATAAGAAAACATTCTGCAGGAATATTTTCAAAAGATACCGGAGCCGGAGCCATCTATGAAGCTTCAAGAATCCTCAATGCATTCTATGAAAACTTACAAGAAGAATATTTAACTTATAATCCCGGGTTAATTTTGGGAGGTTCTCTTATTGAAGTTTCTGAAGATGAATCGAGAGGTTCTGCAAGTGGCAAAACCAACGTAGTTTCACCCAATGTGTTTGTCAAAGGAGATTTACGATTTTTAACATCGGAACAAATGCAAAAAGCTCGTATAGAAATGGAAGAAATCGTTGACCTACATTTGCCTCAAACAGATGCTAAATTCACTTTTGAGGAAGGTTATCCTTCAATGCCACCAACTGATGGCAATATGAAAGTTTTGAAAATTTTAAGCAAGATAAGTGATGATTTGGGTCACGGGGAAGTATTGCCTTACGATCCAGGAAAACGAGGAGCAGGTGATATTTCATTTGTAGCCGATTATGTTGATGCTTTAGATGGTTTGGGCACTTTCGGAGATGGGGCTCACACTCTTTCAGAAACAATGGATGCGACTACCTTCAAGGATTTTATGAAACGTGCTGCTTTATTGATTTATAGATTGATAAAATAATGTTTGTTTGAACAATAAAATGTTTTTCCTGTGCTCTATTCGGTAAATTTTATCGAATAGAGCATTTAACTCACAACTATGTGTAGTTCTATCCAATACCTTTATTGTTATAACATCGTATTTAAGCACCTCAGCCCATTCCTTGGGGGATTTGGTTGTGCTCATCAATGATATATTATCGTGAATTTATTGATCAAATTATAAAAAAGGCCACAGCATATTGATGAGTTATCGGGAACATCATAATATCATCAACAACGAGCAAATTAGCCTTGGTGAAGCGTTTGTATTTAGCTCAAGCAGCTCATAATTACCTTAACAAGATTTTTTCTGGTCTTAAAATAAGGCCTATACCTTTTATCAATGGCATCAATGGCATCAATGCCAAATCAGTCAGCAATAAATTTTTTCCCCACTCTAGAGGCCCCTAAAGTCTCCCGAGTAAAAGAAGTTCCGGTAGCTGTTTCAATTGGCTATCTTTCAAAGTTGTAATTAGAAACAACTAATAGAGTAGTAGCACAATATGAACGAATTAAATTTTAGCTGTTATTACGGATTTAAAAAAACAATCGGGAAAAACACTAAAGATGGAGTTTCAAAACTTGAACCCGATTCAAAAAAGTATGATCAAGCAGATTTTTGCTTAAAAAGCACATTTAAAATCAGGCCGGCTATAATTAAAAAAATTCCTAAAATATTCCAAAGCGTATAAATTTCTCCAAACCAGAATATGCCTAATAATACCGTGAAAATTACCTCTACATATTTTATGGGCGCCACCTGATTTGTGGAAGCAATTTGAAAGGCTTTTGTCATAAACAACTGGCCAAAAAAACCAAAAATCCCCAGGCCTAATAGCAAAAACCATTCAACACCGGTTGGGGTAACCCAATTATTGATAGATAAAACACCTCCCATAACAGTTGAAATGGCCATAAAATAATTGACGATTACAACAGGGTGATCTTGTTTTCCTATTTTGTTTATTAAAATAAAAACCAATCCGCTAAAAACAGAAGCGCCTAATACAAGGAACAGCCCATTGTTGCCAACCTGAGAATCATAGCCTTTAAGGATGAGTACCCCGGAAAATGCAATGGCAAAAAATAACCATTGCAGCATTTTTATTTTCTCTTTTAGAATAAATATTGCAAATATTGCCGCAAAAATAGGGGCAATATATCTCAAGGAGACCGCAGATCCAATCGGCAAGTATTTTAATGACATGAAAAATAATGTCATAGAGGTAACGCCAAACAAGCCCCTTAATACCAATAATATTCTTTTATTCCCTAATAGGGGGATTTTGTAATACAACAGATAAGACATTGTCAAAATCAACGACCCAAGCGATCTGAAAAACACTAATTCATTTGCGTTAAAATGAACCAAATACTTCACAAAAGCATTCATTAGCGCAAATGCTAAAGTGCTTAAGATCATGAATTTTATAGCTTTTTGTAAGTCCTTCACCTAAAAGTTTTAGTGCCAAATTATCATCAACTCTAATTAATCTGAAGAAGCTAATTTGATTGCCAAATAAAAGGGCCTTCTTGGGGGAGTGCTATATAACTCAATTTTATGAGACTTTATGCTTGCTTCAGCAATTTTAAATTACACTTTCGGATACATATATTAAAAAAAAACACCCGGAAACATTTCATGTTCACGGGTGTTTTTTTTTATTGGTTTAAAGTGGTTTTCTGAAAAACATCAGGAATGGGACTTGGCACATTAAAATTACCATTAATTTCATCCTGGGCAATTAAAAATCGTTCAGGATAAACACTTCCTGAATTAATTGGGATTGGAATCGAAATGTCATTATCGGTGGCGCGAATTCTCCTAAAATCTTCAAAAGGAAGTAGTGTTCCGAAAGTTGATATATACTTTTCTTCCATAATTTCTCTCAATAAAGCTCTATCCGAACTAATATTGTCTAGATTTTCAATCCCTCCCGAAGCAAAATCATTTTCAGCATAATCATCGTAGAGAATATTTAGGGTAGGATCTCCTGCAAAGGCATTACCCGAAGCAAGATATTGTCTTAGGGTATTTAAACGGTTAAGACCTTCAGTAAACCCTTCTGTTCTAAATCCTGCTTCGGCTAAAATCAACAAATTTTCTTCATAAGTTACCAAAGGCATTAATGAATTTGCGGCGCTTAATCTGTTGTTATTAATACCAGCTGGATCTAGGATTAAATAATCACGCCTTCTACTTTCATCGGTCTTTGAATTATTTCTGGAAGCTGTATTTTCTTTATCCAATAAATTTTGAGTATAAGAACCGGTTGTAGTTAAATCTCCTGCCCTACTTCCTGTTAATATAAGAAAATATAAACTACTGTTTTCATTAGTTGACCCATAATCGCCATAGGCAGCTGCATATTTAAGGGAATTTTCCGGGGAATTTACCCCAAAAAGCGCGCTTTGGTATGCCTCGGCATATTGCCTATTCATTAAAAAGTACCTTGCTTTTAATGAATTAGCTACTTGTTTCCAGGCAGTTGGGTTACCACCCAATAGAATGTCATCATTAATTCTTCTTGTATCCGGAACATCATTTAGTTGTTGAATGGCATGATCAAGTAAAACCTGGGTTGATTGCAGAATCTCCACTTGCCCATCAAATTGAGAATCCTCTGTTCCTACTTGAGAATAAGGAACATCTCCAAATTGAGAAACCATACTACCTATACCATGTGCCTCAATTATATTCGCAATTCCTTTTAAAAGATTATCCTCCGAGGTCTCTTGTATTATATTATTTTGCGTCATAATACCATGATACATATAAGCCCAAATTCCATTTGATTCTTCAGGGGAAATAATATAATCATTAATACGGTTATATAAATTTGCAACTCCTTTCAATTGTCCGGTCCACATTTGCGATACACGCATTAAGTGTCCTGATTGTATTTGAACATCCGCAAGTTCCATTCCCTTTAACAATAACTCAGGAGGTACATCCGATGAAACATTTGGATCTTCATTAATATCTAAATAATCATTGCAACCAAAAAGAGGTAAGAATAATGATATATAAATAAGCTTTCTTAAATATTTTTTCATAATAATAAATTTTAATAATTAATGTTAATCCCAAAAACTACTGATTTTGAACTAGGATTGGAAAAATAATCTATTCCTTTACTTACTCCTTGTCCAAATTGATTAACATCTGGGTCAATTCCTTCTATTTTTGTCCATAGTATCAGATTTCTACCTGTCAAAGAAAAATCTACTGATTCGAGACCTGCTTTTGTTATAATATCACCTTTTAAACTGTAGGCCAAACTTAATTCTCTTAGTCGTGTCCAACTTGCATCAGTTACGGCAAATTCATTAATTACCGAGCTTCCAAAACCACCTCCAAGGCTAGTGTACCAATCTTGATCTAATAATACGGGGCCTCCACCGAAATCTTGTATGTTTCCTCTTACGGTAGACCCTGCCGGAATTATATCTCCTCCATGATTAACCAAATCTTGGGGCAAAACTACTTCATTACCTGTATCACCATGTGTTCCAAAGCCATACAAAACAAACCTTGTACGCTCGGCAAGGTCATTGCCTTGGCTTGTTTCAAACAAAACATTTAAAGATAAATTTTTATAATTGGCCCGTATTCCCGCACTTCCTCTCCAATCTGGATTAGGATCTCCAAGAATTTTCTCTCCGGATGTATCTACCTGTGGGAAACCATTAGTATCCAAATCAAGTGTTCCATCCTCATTCCTTAATGCGGCACTACCCAATAAAACTCCTAATGGCTGTCCAACCATTGCACTGGAATTAATGGATGATCCGGGTGAAAAACTTACAGATTTTACTCCTCCCAAATCTGTTACCTCACTTTTATTTGTTGATGCATTACCGAAAAGACTCATTGACCAATTATCCATTCTCAAAAAATCGTAATTGAATTCAATTTCAACCCCTTCATTCTGCATAGAGGCGACATTTCCGAGAAATGTATCAAACCCCGTTGAAGGGCTTAAATCCAAGTTCAGTAACATATCATTAGTTTCATTAAAATAATAAGTACCGGAAAGGCTTACTCTATTTCTAAAAAACCTGAGATCTAACCCTACTTCATATTCTTTCTTTTTTTCAAATTCCAAATTAGGATTTCCTTGACCATCATTCAGTCTAAATCCACTACCAAAGGCAGTTAACCCAATAACATCGGAATAAGTTGAATAAGTACCAGTTTCATACCCAGTTTCAAAACCATGAGGTTCGGGAGCCAAACCAACTTCACCATATGCCAATCTTAGTTTAGCAAATGACAAAGAATTAATTTCATTTAAATCAAGAAGATTACTCCACTTAAAACCTATTTCTACACTGGGATAAGTAATTGATTTGGAGCTTGAAGAAGCATCTTCATATGTAAGTCCTAGATTTAAATTTAATATATCTTTATATTCAAAATTTGATAGGCCGTAAAATCGGACATTTCTTATTCTTATGTTTCGTTCAATAACATCCTTATTTGATGATATTGAAGGGTTTTTAAGCCTACTATTATACAAGAAATCCAGTCCCTCGGCATATACTTGTTTTCTTTCTCTATCATTTAAGGCTGCTCCAACAGTAAACCTAGCGGAAAGGTCCTCTGTTAAATTAAAATTCATTAGCGCTATCAAATCTGATGAAATCTCTGTATTATGAAAAATTTCGTTCTGATATCTTCCATTATTTGCCCCATCACCAGAAAACATTGGGAAAAAATAGGTTCGATCATCATTATATGAATCTAAACCACCTCTAATAACAAAATCTAACCAAGGAGTTGCATTGATATTAAAATCAATTGACCCTAAAAACCTATCTACTTTTGTGTCGCTCGTCTGTTCATTTATTGTCCAAAGTGGATTATTATAGGTTGGATTTGGGGTGTTTCCAAGGTATCTTCTATAACTTCTATGTCTCAATGCAGTTGGATTACCACTATTATCAAAATAAGTTCCTATATAATCATTTATGTCAAAATCAGCAGGATTTCTTAACAATCCTAAATAAAGCCCTGCTGTATTTGATCCTTGTTGTATTCTATTGGAATTACTGTTTGTATAAGAAATTTTGGAAGATGAGGATAACCAATTATTAAATTTATAAGTATTACCAAAAGTGAGTGTGTTTTTAAGATAATTACTCCCTTGAATTATTCCTTCTTGATCGAGATGAGAAGCACTAAAATAAAAGGTAGCTTTCTCACTACCTCCTGATAAATTAAATTTAAGGTCTGATGCAAGTCCATTTTGAAAAACTTGATCAAAATTCCTATTTGTAAATACTTCCTTAGAATTTTTTTGAGTAATTGGATAATGTAAGGTACCATTTGCGGCTTCAAAATATTCTCCGGAACTATTTACATCATCAGCCCCACCTGTCCTGTCTGCTATTCTATCTCCCCAGGAATTAGCATTTGTTGGACTATAAACCCCGTTTAAACCTTGGCCAAATTTAGTTTGTAACGAATGTTTTCTATTTATTTGATCAAAAGATACCGATGAACTAATTGATGCTTTTAATTTCCCTGCTTCTCCTCTTTTGGTGGTAATTACTATAACCCCTCCTATAGCCCTAGATCCATATAGAGCACCTGCTGAAGCACCCTTATATATTTGGATAGTTTCAATATCATCAGGGTTAATGTCATTTATTCTAGATTGTTGTGAAACTCCGCCGTCAAGACCACTTGCTAATCCTTCTAAATTACTATTGTTCATCGGAATACCATCAACAACAATTAGTGGAGAACTTCCATTAATGGAGCTTACCCCCCTAATTTGAATGGTTGACCCTGCCCCCGGATCTGCACTAGTACCTGTAATAGTTAACCCCGAAGCCTTTCCTGCCAAACTATTGATTAGTGTTGGCTCCTTGGAACGATTGGCGTTTTCTGCATCTATCACAGAATAGGTAGAAGCAACATCATCTCGTTTCTCCTTAAATCCCAAAACGGAAATTACAACTTCATCCATTGCTTGGGCATCCTCTTTTAATAAAACATTTATGTTGTTTTGGGAGCCAACGACCCTCTCCACTTTTTTATATCCGACAAAAGAAAATACCAATGTTTCTCCTGGGTTTGCTATAATGGAATAGCTACCGCCAAAATCTGTTACTGCTCCTTTTGCGGTACCCTTTACCACTATTGAAGCTCCGGGCAAGGGCCCTGTTTGGTCACTTATGATTCCTATAATGGCATTTTGTGCGTGCACTGTACCAATCATAAAAACCATAAAAAATAGAAAAAATAATAGTCTTCTCATAAAATTGAAATTTAGGTTAATTATTAAGTGTATTTAAGAGTATTTTCATCATTTCAGTAGCAGATACTTTACCTTTTAATTTAATAAAATCCCGATGTGTATTATCACCGATTTCATAGGTTATCCCCACTGCATTAAAGCGTTTTAAAAACCATCCCTTGGAAACAGGTTTAGAGCTATCATTACTTTGTTCATTTACTTTATAATCTGGTATATTAGCTTCCAGCCCAGCGAACCATTTAGTAATAAAATTAGGTAAAGTAGTCTCCTCACGTTGTGGATTTGTATAAAAGACATCATGCCAAGTAGAATGAAAATCTAATCCTAATATTATTCTACCATTATCTTCTTTTATTGTAGTTTCAATAGCATCGACTACCTGCCTAATTTCAGGTTGCCTGTAGTAAGACCAATCCCTATTCAAGTCAACCCCACTAGCATTATGCCTCCAATGCCCCAGATCCACACCATCTGGATTCATAATTGGAAAAGCCAAAATTCTATAATTATTTAAAAATGAATTTGACAATGGCGAACCGTCTAAGATAGTTTCCAAAAAGCTTTGAAAAGCCATATAACCGGTGACCTCTGGCGGATGTTGTCGAGTAAGTAGCACAATTATATCTTTTCCTAATATTGATCCTGAATGAATATCCAAAAATGGTATATTTCTTCCTAAGGTAGATCTACCAGCAGATTTTAGATTTATTAACAAACTATGTTTTTTTACCAACCCTGAATACCATACCTTAACATCTTTACTTGTAAAGAGCTTTTGAGCAGCTAATAACGTAGTATCCTTATTAATCTTCATCCTCAAAGTAGCAATTGTGTCATTAAAAAAAACATCTGCCGAATCTGCTTTAGTCCAATCCTGATCCAATTTTTTTAATTTAGGCAGATATCTATGTTTAAAACCAATGGGGTAATCAAATTGAAAATAAATAGTCCTCGGCGAATCCGACCAAGTTTTAAAAGCATAATATGGACTCTTATTAATAGGTGTATTCTCTGGTTTGATAACCAAGGCGATTGTAGAATCATTAATTTTTTTAAAGTTATTTAACCTTGCACCGTCAAAGTTATTAGTTGCATACACCCCTAATTCTGAAATACTAAAAACTTGTTTGATAGGATCAGAAACTAATTTGCTCCTAGTATCAACTGGAGAAGAAAATTTAACATGTCTGGGACCTGAACATCCTATTAAAAAGACGATTGCCAAAATATTAAACTGGGATAATCTAAACCATCTTTCCAATTGCGTAATTTTTTATATAAACGAAGGAACATAAAAATAGCTTTACGTGAAGCATACCAGTTTTTATCAATTTGCCATACCAATTTTAGTTAAATTGTTTTATTCCGGTAATTTATTGTCAATAATGCCAAGATGTATAATGCTTTCTTCTTGTGCAATTGCGAATTTATAATCCATCCAATTGCAATACAGGTGCCCTTGCAAAATAATCTTTAAATATTTCTCCAAAAGGATTTCTTACAAATGCAACTTTATTCCTTTGATTTACTCACATTACGCAAAGGCATAATAAATTTCATAGTTTTAACATTTGAAAAGTTGATAACTCTAAGCTCCTGAAAAGAGGAAGGATTTTGCAAATCTGTACAGTGATTATTTACTAAGTTAGAATTCTTATGCCACATCAAAAGGCATAGCTAATTTGGTATCAATTAAGCACAACAAAATCACACGGGAATTGTCTAAAGGAAATTACGACAGTAAAAATTTTTGAAACAACCCGAAGTTTATGTTTAAGAAATGACTGCCAAAATTACGGCATTTCGTAAATTACTGCCTTAACATATTAATCCTAATGTATCAAATTAACATACTTGCTGGGGTGGATACGTATTAACACCCCTTCTATAAACCCTTTAGATTCATATTCGGAAGTAGAATATCCTAGAGGTAGTTCATTCTTTTCTTCAAAATCAATGAGCCAGTATTCAGTCTTGTTTTCAACACTACATAAGGTTTAAAACCTGTTATCAGAATGTAATCCATCATTTCAGATGGAAACAATTGATGAAATAGTCCAGTTTTAATATGAAGACTTGGGTTTATTCCGGATCTTCATTTTTTTTGAATCGTTTTCTTAATGCATAAACATTGTGTTTGGCACAAAATTTACTTCTGATTTTTAATCACGAATCTTTTACTTGTTCCATAGCAGTGCCTCCTAAACGCAACTTTTTCCTTCTAATTAAACTTCTAAAAAACGCTTCCTAAATTGATAGCCTTTTCCTAATCGGCACACGCACATTTTTTTACTTTTTCATAGTAGGTTCGTTTTATACGAAATATTTTCAGTAATCGAACTTTAAAAAATTGTTGTTTATTCGTGATAGGTCAAGTTTTGCGCCAAACATTTAATCCGCAATCTGTGCTAATATTTATAAACTAAAAAAAATACACGTGTATAGTTCTGTGGTTCGTTTGGCTCTCAATTTTAATTTTTATGTTTATGAGATTTTTATGACATCTCTGCTCAGTAAAACCAAAACTTCTAAGTGTTTGCAAATTTGATACAATCGTATTATCCAAAATCGAGCCCAAACTTTAGAAACTCCTTTGATTCGCAGAATCTTAATGCCTACAACCAACCCGTGCTATGAATAATTGCTGCGAAATTCCTGTTTTTAAAGCTCTGAAATAAAATAAATGTTAATAAAATCTAAATCTATTTTATGTAGATTCGTAAATATTCCTAGCACAATCGACGGAAAAAATATTAAAATAACAATTTAATAATTACATATTGAAAATATTAATTAAAATTTTAAATAAATGAAAATAGCCGTGTTAGGATCAGGAAATGGTGGCTGTGCTGTCGCCGCAGATTGTGCATTACAAGGAAATGATGTTAGATTATTTGATTTTGATAATTTTTCCACAAACATTCATGCAATCAAAAAAGCAAAAGGCATTAAATGTTCAGGAGTTTTAGATGGATTTGCACCTATTTCATACACAGGACATGACATTGCCGAAACAGTTTCAGGAGCCGAAATAATATATGTTGTAGGTCCATCTTATGCAACGGTACCATTTGCTCGTGAGTACAAAAAAGTAATGAAAAAAGGGTAAAAAGTTATTGTTTGTCCAGGAACAAACGGAGGCGCCCTAATATTTAAGAAAGAGTTGGGATTGGATTTCTCTGATCCTGAAATTATAGTTTCAGAGACATCAACATTGCCCTACGCATGTAGAATTGTGAATGCGGGAGAAGTTCATATTTTTCATAAGCTAAAAGGCGGATTATTTATTGCATCACTACCTTCGTCAGAAATTGATACTGTTTATCAATCCTTCAAACAAGTTTATCCTGATATTAAGCCTTATAAAAATGTGCTGCAAACCCTGCTTCAAAATGGGAATAACGTTATTAATCCAGCAGTTTCTTTGCTAAATATTGGTAGAATAGAATCTTTTGCAAATCTAACAATGAATGCAATTGGCAACAGGGACTTCATCTGGGTAATGATGATAGAAGTAGCTGTAGGTATAATGATTGCTTTATATATGAGAGCCGGCGTAATAGCTGGTTTTACAAAATGGGCAATGCTAAAAATTAAAACACGAAAATCAGCATTAGGATTTGCCTGGCTTATGGGCATATTTGTTTTTTTAGTGATTATTTTAGCCCCCTTTTTAGTGGTCCTATTGCAAGGCCATTAACGGATAAGTACAAAGTGTCAAGAGAAATGCTTTCTTATCTTCTTGATTCAGGAAGTGGCCCGGTTTGTACAATTATTCCACTTAGTGGATGGACGGTTTATATCGCAGCTTTATTTGTTGGGTACAGACCAATTGATTCTGTTGAAATAGGAATGCAACTATTTATTCATTCAATTCCTTTTAATTTTTATGGTTGGATAGCTGTAATCCTGGCCGGGTTATTTGCGTTTCAGATTATTCCTCACTTCGGCCCGATGAGAAAAGCTGAAAAAAGTGCTATCAATGAAGGAAAAGTGCTGCATGACGGAACAACACCATTAACATGTGAGGAATTTAATGCAATAACAACTATTGAAGGTAAGGAACCAAATCTTGTAATTTATCTGTTTACGCCAGTCTTAATAATTATTCTGGTAGCAATTGGCACTTTCTTTTTAATTGGAAATGCAAAAATTCTTGAAGCATTTCTTGGTGCTGTTTTATATATGATTATTGCGATGGCAATAGGCAAGTATTTTACAGGAATTAAAGATGCAATGGAGGTAATTATGAATGGAATAAAAGCCATTTTACCAGCAATATTGATTTTAGCTATGGCTTATTGTATAAACACTGTCTCAAAGAGTTTAGGTGCTCAGGAATATATCATTCTGATAACAAAATCATGGATGACTCCTTTTTTAATACCTGCTGCAGCTTTTGTTACTGCGGGTGCCATATCATTTTTTACCGGCACATCATGGGGAAGCTATGCCATAGTAATTCCATTTATCATGCCTATTGCTTTTAATATGTCTGGCGGGACAGTTAACTCCGTTGTATTAATAACTGTTGGTGCACTAGTAGGTGGTGGTTTATTTGGAGATCATTGTTCTCCGGTTTCTGACACTTCCTGTTTATCATCATTTGGTGCCGGGGTGGATCATATGGATCATGTCTCGACTCAGTTACCTTATGCTATATTAGGTGGAATAGCTGCAATTGTATTATACTTATTATTTATGTTCCTTCTCTGATTTTACCTTTTAATAGTAATCAAATATACTCCATCCATAATGAAAGACAAATTCGATACTGTACAACTCCTTCAATAAATGATAAGAGAACTATTCATTCTGGGCATGAAGCAACAAATGAATAAAAATATAGTTGCCAATAACTAAGCGTTCCCCGATAGATTTCGGGGCAAGCTGTGTGGCCGGTACGGCCAAATATGAATACCCTGTTGACTGAACCGGTTCTTTGCCGGAATGCCTTTTATGGGGATTGTTTAGAGAAAGTAATCTTTAACAACTATGAGCATTAGAACCTTGAATGCACCAATCTTAGGTCTTTTGCTTTGCTAATCTTTTACCTCAAAAACTATACTTTTTTTATTACTCCCCAACTTTTAATGCCTACACAGAAGAAGGACTAAAATACCGACCCACAGTCCAATTTGTTTCGATTTAACCATTCTTAAACTCCAATTTTTTTAATTGCTATTATTTTGATTCTTGATTTCTCAAGAATGCCCAGCTTCAATACTTAGTTTTCAGAATGATTTAGAAACCCGTATTATTCAATAGGTTGACTTAGAATAGCGAGGCAAGATTGTATGCCTTCAAGAAAATTCCCTAGACGTAAATTTTCATTGGGACCATGAATATTATTGTCAGGATTGGGAATACGAACAGAAACCGCAGGTGCCCCTATAGCTTTAATGAAAGCAGCTATTGGTTGAGAACCTCCTGTGGATCTCATATTAACTACCTTTTCATTAAAAATTCTTTTCATTGCCTTGTTTAGCATTATCCCAATGGGCGAATCAAACTTTGTTCTGAAAGGAATAGAGCCTAATTTATAATTAAAAGAAGCTAGTTTAGAATAAGTGATTCGTTCCTTCTCTGTTGGAATAGAATCTACCAAATGAAAGCCTTTCTTTTGAATATACGTTTTTAATAATTGCATTAATTTATCCCCATCAGATTCTGGCACCAAGCGCATATCTATTTCAACAATAACTTCAGACGGTATAATCGTTCTTACCTCTTTACCAGTCCAAGCGGCTTTTAGTCCTCTGATATTTAAGGATGGGTATTGCAAAGATTCCTGATAGGTGTTTCCAACCATATCCTGTACGGAAATTCCCAATCGTTTCCGAATAGTGTCCATATTTTCTGGAAGATTATTTATGATGGTTTTCTCCTGGTCACTTAACTTAATACCATCATAAAACCCAGTAATAACGACCCTTCCTTCCTCATCTTTTAGACTTCCCAGAAGTTTTGATGTTTCAAAAACAGGGTTAGGGGCAAAATTCCCATATTGACCACTATGTAGTGGATATTTTGGACCAAAAACCTTTAAAGTAGCAGTTGCTATTCCTCTTGCGCCAAATGTGAGCGTTGGCAAATTGGACAGGTGTCTTGTACCGTCTATAATTAATATCATATCTGCTTTCAATAGTTCTTTATGCTCAGATACAGTTTTATCCAGATTGGGTGAACCCAATTCTTCTTGGAAATCCATGATTACCTTAATGTTATATGGTGGTTTCCATCCCTTTTTAATAAAAATTTCCATAGCAGTGATAAATGAAATAGCCGGACCCTTGGAATCTGATGCAGAACGAGCAAAAATTCTCCATTCAGGATTAAAATCATTATCTATATGGTCAAAATCAATCTCTTTCCATTTATTAAACCCAATTCTTTCCTTTAAAACTGGGATAAATGGATTTTTCTGATCCCATTTACTTGTATCTACTGGCTGTCCATCTATCTGAAGATAAAATAGGACAGTTTTTGCGTTTTCGTAAAACTTTTTTTGTGCAAATAACAATGGGACTCCTTTAGTGGTTATAACCTTGGTTTCAAAATCCAACGCTTTGAATGCATTATTGCACCATTTTAAGTTATTTTCAACCTGATCTGGAAAGTTACCATCATTAGGGATTTCTAAAAACTCTTTTAGTCTATATATTGCAGGGGTTATCGTTTCTTCTGCTACTTTTTTAATTTTATTTGCTGACAAGATTTGAGCATTACCTGTATAAGCTAAAAAAAACAAAATAAATATTAAATAGATTTCTCTTGAATAACTTTTCTTCATTTTTTTATTTTTAATTAAAGTCACGGTACACGGTGCTTAGAATTTGAATTTATGGTTAAATAAATCATCTAATATAAACTATCAAATCCAGGATAAATTAAATTTTGTTTAAAGCTACCTGGGTTCAATTTGTTCGAATCAGGAATTTAAGAATTTTAGATAGAAAAATAACTTATATTCTCAAGGAAAATACATAATATGTAAAACTAGCCAAATAATATACTACATTGCATATACCAATTTATAATCTAAGGCATACCAATTTTGCGATCTAACATAAAGAACATATTGACCAGTTATGGTTACAAAGATAAAGAACAAAATGTTTATATTCATTTGTATCATTCTATAAAGAAAGCTATTGAAAATAGAATCTTAGTAGAAAAATCTAAACTGCCCCCATCAAGGGTTTTAGCGCAAGACTTAGAAATTTCCAGAAGTACTGTTATCAAAGCTTATGATTTATTAGTACTCGAAAAATATGCTAAGGCGATTCCAGGATCCGGAATTTATGTCGCGCAAATTAAGAATATAAAAGTTCATAACAATTTACATTCTGAAAAGAGCAAATATCCTCATATTTCAAAACGAGGAATTGCTTTTAAAAAAAATACTCAAATAGTTAATAAAAAATCAAAAACAGGAATTGCTTTTAGGCCTGGGCTTCCACCTTTAGATATCTTTCCGATTTCACAATGGCAAAATTTATCAAATAATTATTGGAAAACTATAAAACCTTCAGAATTATCATATTCAAGCACTATCGGCCTGAACTGTTTGAGAGAAAATATTTCAAATTACTTAAAAGTCTATCGAAATATCAAATGTGAAGTCAATCAAATAATTATTACAACCGGGACTCTTCATTCATTGTATTTAATTGCAAATGCATTGATCAATAAAAATGATGAAGTGGTCCTTGAAAACCCAACTTATCCGCTTGCCTATAACTTATTCAATAGTTTAAAGGCAAAGATTCATTACGGCAATATTGATAAGGAAGGAGTCACTGTTGATAAAATCAAATGTAAAAAACCAAAACTCATATATACTACCCCTTCTAATCAATATCCATCCGGGGTAAAAATGAGTCTAAAAAGAAGATTAGAATTATTAAAATGGGCTTCACGTAAAAAAACTTTTATTATTGAGGATGATTATGATCATGAATTCAGTAATTGGGAAAATCCAGTAGCTTCCATTTATAGTTTGGATTACCAAGAACGAGTTATTTATTTGGGGGCTTTTAATAAAATATTACATCCTTCCCTAAGATTGGGTTATATGATTGTACCCCATTATTTATTGGATACTATTACGGCATTAATTGAACAATCAAGTCGTTTTGTTCCACCATCATTGCAAAAAACATTAAGCTCCTTTATAGAAAAAGATTATTTGAATAGGCATTTAAGAAATGTAATTGACACTAGTATTGCTAGAAAAGAAATTTTTATTAAACACTTTACTGATAAATTATCCAAAGAATTTAAGCTTGAATCCAACCCTTTAGGTTTACATATAATTGCTAAGCTAAACCAACCAATTAGTGATGAACTAATTTCTTCTGCGTTAGCAAAAAAGAACATCATTGCATCTCCATACAGTAAATATTTTATTGGAAATTCTTTCGATTCAGGTTTGGTAATGGGATATGCTTCTGTAAACGAAAAAAATATAATGAAAAAAATTGATGTAATGCAACAGCTTTTGAAAAATCCTCTTTTCTTAATTTTCCTTTCTTTGATTTCCTAACATTGTTGTTTCTTTAAATAATATTCTTTCACAAGCAGACGGTTTATCTAAAAATCAGTACGGAGATAATTGAATGGAATCTTTAATAGGAAGATTATATAAGCATTAGTGCAAGAAATTGAAAACCCGACCACCTTTAATTGGCTATACCGGCTTCAGAGAGCAGAAGTAATAATGCCCTCTGGATAGCCAGATTTCCTTCGTCATTAATCCACCATTCCTGAAGAGAATGTGCTCCTCCACCTATACCTCCACGACCTATGGTAACAGCTGGAATCCCCATAGCTATCGGTATGTTTGAGTTAGTAGACGCCACTCTAAGAAAAGGAGCTACATCAAAATAGGCCACTGTAGCCATAGCTTTCTGAACTAAGCTATTCTCGACTATTATCATCCCCGAAGGACGGTTCCCTACCATCTCTACTTCTACCTCAAGATTGGGACCCTCACGTTTAACTTTGTTTTCCTCCCACAAAGCTTTTTTTACCGCATTGTGAAATAGTTGATCCATCCCTTCTAATTGTTCTATATTTTCCGAGCGCATATCCACTTCCATCCATGCTTCAAAAGGAATAGCATTAATGGAAGTTCCACCTCCAATACGCCCAATATTATAGCTCACTTTCTTTCCCGAACGAGAAAATCTTTCTGCTTCTGCAGTAAAATAATATATGGCTTTTCCCAAAGCATGATGTGGATTCACCAATCCAAATGCACCCCAGGAATGTCCACCTGGACCTTTATAAGTAACCCGGTATCGGTGAGATCCCAATCCGCGATTGGCAATGCCCGAAATATCACCGCCATCAACTGCAATCCAGGAATCAATTCCTGGTCCAAGTTCTCTGAACAAATGCTTCACTCCACGCAAATCACCTAATCCTTCCTCCCCTACTGAACCAATAAATAACACATCAGATTCGGTTTCAATCTCATTTTCTTCCAATGCTCGCAATACGGTTAGAACTACCATTAACCCTCGGGTATCATCTCCAATACCTGGTGCGTACAAGGTGTCCCCTTTTTGTTTGACTTTAACTTCTGTTCCTTCCGGAAATACCGTGTCAAGATGGGCATCCAAGGCAACGGTATGACCACCTGAATTACCTTTCCTTAAGGCAATTACATTTCCTACTGCATCAATCCACACCGAATCAGCTCCAGCAACTTGCAACATATCAGCATATTTTTCACCTCTTACTTCTTCCTTAAAAGGTGGAGCAGGAATTTCTGTAAGCATAATATGCTCTATTCGGGTCTGAGATTCTAGTTTTTCTATTGTTTGAAAGGCTTTCTTTATATTAAGCTGCTTTGCAATAGTCTCAATTTCTCTCTCATACTTTTTATCAGCGGTAACTCCTCCTTTTTCCTCAGAAGAATTTATATCTTGTGCTTCTACATAGCTGACAACTAAAAAACATAATATAGAAAGAAACCTAATACATAAGGTTTTTATAGATTTTGTAATATTCATAAAGATTATAATTAAAAATTAAATCATTCTAAAAAAAAATTGATTTTCAACAAGTATTACTGATTAACTCTAACCAGCAAGTTCTTTTTATATAAAATTAGATAAAACAAATATAGAATAAAATTGCAATCTAAATTCTGATTCATTCATTGCATCCACAGTATAGATCTTATTCAAAATAAAATTAAAGATTAACACAACTATTCCAAATTGTGATTTAAAAATAAACTGAGAATCCCATCTTTTAGTTAAACATAAATTTGATTATTCGTTAGTTTGCCCTAAAGATAACCAGCCTTCCAAAAATTGACTTAAAATATCTTCTATTAAGCTTGTAAACAAATTCATCAAGATAGTTTTGAAGGTGTTCATCGGAAAATTTACTCACAAATTCCAATATCTTCATAGCTTTGAATTTTAATATCCCAAAACTATTACAAGACCACGACAAAATGGATCGTACTTGTAAACAAGCGATTAATCAGATATTTTAATAATATCATTTTCAATCCGCAATTGTTCTTTCTTCATTTAATCCCTCAAATGGCACCTAAAAAAAAATGGTAGAATTATGAATTACTTTAATCTCCTAACTTTATCAAATGATAGTAAACCAAGAGGAGGGGATTTTCCCCTCCTCTTGGTTTATACCTTAAAAACATCGGGGACATTCTCCGGATCAAAATCCCAAATATAAGGGAGAACGAAATACACGATAAGAGTTACAATAATTATAGAAATAATATTCATCCAAAATCCGGTTTTTACCATATCTGAAATCCTAAGATGACCTGAACCAAAAACAACTGCATTTGGCGGTGTGGCGACCGGTAACATAAATGCACAGGAAGCAGCCAGGGTTGCACCCACCATCAGGGAGTAGGGATGAATATTCATGACTAAAGCCATTGGGGCCAAAACAGGAAGCAGCATTGCTGTAGTAGCCGTATTGGAGGTGACTTCGGTTAAAAAATTAACCGCAGCTATTAAAATCAATAACAGGATGAAGAATGGCAGATTCTCCAGGTCAACCAATTGATTCCCAATCCAAATGGCCAAGCCTGTATCTCCAAAAGCTTTTGCCAATGCCATACCACCACCAAATAACAAAATAATGCCCCAAGGAATTTTAACAGCTTCCTCCCAGTGTAATAATCTTTTGCCTTTTTTATTTCCAGGAAGTACAAAAAGGACAATCCCTGCTGCAATTGCAATTATGGTATCATCAATAAACGGGAAAATAGGCTGTAATAAAAAAGACCTTGTAATCCAACAAAAAGCAGTTGTAGCAAAAACTGCCAACACTGTTTTTTCCTGCTTGCTCATTTTTCCCAGACCTTTTAAGAGCCGATTAATTTCAGCTCTCCCTCCCGGGAATTCTTTTTGTTCAAACTTAAAAGCAACTTTGGTGAGATATTTCCAACATATAAAAAGTAACATGACAGAAATTGGAATTCCGAACATTGCCCATTTAAGGAAACTAATTTCAATTCCGTAAATTTGTTCCACTATTCCTGCAAAGATCAAATTTGGAGGCGTTCCTATTAATGTCCCGATTCCCCCTATTGAGGCACTGTAAGCAATTGCAAGCATTAAGGCTTTTCCGAATTTCAAATTTTCATTTTCAACGGTATTCGGATTATCCTTTAACTGTGTAATAATTGCTATTCCAATTGGAAGCATCATTACCGCAGTAGCCGTGTTTGATATCCACATAGATAGAAAACCCGTGGCAACCATAAAGCCTAAAATAATGTAGTTGACATTTGTCCCTATCAGCTTAATTATAGAAAGAGCAATACGTTTGTGAAGATTCCACTTTTCTATGGTGATAGCTAAAAAGAATCCGCCTATATATAAAAATATGTATTTGTGACCAAAAGCCGCTGTTGTAGTTGCTATATCCAAAGCCCCTGTTAATGGAAACAATACTATCGGCAAAAGAGCAGTTACCGCAATGGGAACAACTTCGGTTACCCACCAAAGTGCCATCCAGATGGTAACGCAAAGAACATCATATGCAGGGGCGGGCATTGATTCAGGTTTCCCTATAATTTGTAAAAGGATAAACAATAAAGGTCCGAGGACAAGGATCCCACTTTTTAGCTTTGAGTTCATTTTTTGATTTATATAATTAAGATTCGTTTTATAGCTGCTGATATGCCTGACTTAAATTGGCTGTTTTCCTATAATTTTTTTAGAAATAATTTTATCTCTAATGCAATCATTTAAAAATTATGGAATATTTAATGAAACCAAGGTATAAATAATTATAAGGCAAACTACATCGTTTTCATGAAAAAATTAACGTTTATTTAAGAATTGTTAAATACGGAAATAACTTTTTTAAATACAAGGATTTTTCAATTATTCGAATTTTTTAACCTCTATTTTATATTATTTACAATTATGAATTGTTTAATAAAAATTAAGTAGAGGGCCAAAAACTGTAGATTCACAATCAAAAAGACAATTACAGTGATTTTATTCTCAAAAAAAATCCCATTATTCTATTTTAATTTATTACAACTTATTGACTAAAAGATCATTCGAATCCTGTAGAGATAAGATTTAAGAGCATTAAAATTTGTTTCCTAATTCAGGAAATATAGCAGCCAGTCTCCCAAAAATTCTAATTTAAAATATTAATGGTATTTTTACCTTTTTCAGATACTGAATTTGATCTATAAAGCCTTTTAGAAGGATGGGAATATAAATGGTCAAATTTTATTCTGAATTTATTTGGTGGAGCACAATTCTATAAATCTATATTCTTTATAAACCTGATTTTAGCCGAATACGAAGACGGGTATATTATGGGAAGGTCAATCTATCAATATAAAATGGATAAAAACGGGGATTTGAAATTTGAGCTTATAAATGAGTTGAAAGATTGAAAAAATTGATTTCAGGGTATTTCTATCAGGTTATTGGGGATTCTTATAGATGAATGGAGATAAACCCACCCCTTTAATACTCCCGGGCAATTTAGGATCAGAATATATTTTACCGAGTTCAGGAAAGCGAAATGCCCGGCGGGTGCCGGGCATTAATTCACTTACACTATCCCGCCTGATTTAAATTCAGCCCGGTTTGGATTTTTTTACTTCTTTGAATTAGAATTTATATTCCAGGTTAAGATATATCAAAGACTCGTTATTTTTGGAGGCAAGATCATAGTTCCATGACTGGAAGTTCAAAGAAGATGAAACTCC
>Ga0307486_1000790_pt1 | contig 26759 bp, 24 predicted proteins | sample CBIW02metaG_FD_203663 | JGI IMG/M metagenome (GOLD analysis project Ga0307486, IMG submission 203663) | Sea-ice brine microbial communities from Beaufort Sea near Barrow, Alaska, United States - CBIW 0.2 | ecosystem: Environmental > Aquatic > Marine > Coastal | place: USA: Alaska | collected...
GATTTCGTGCGAAATATGCACACCTCCTCGGGCCTGATCACCGAGATTCCGAACGGCGTCAGCGCCGCCGACGCCGAGTATCAGGTGCTCGAATACGTGTTGAAGTTCATTCCGGCCGAGCAGAAAGCCCCGCTCGCAGGAAACTCCATCGGAACCGACCGCGCCTTCCTCACCCGGTACATGCCGCGCCTCGACAATCAGCTGCACTACCGCAACGTCGACGTTTCGTCGATCAAAGAACTCGCCCGCCGCTGGTACCCCCGCGTGTACTTCAACGCCCCGGCCAAAGACGGTGGCCACCGCGCACTCGCTGACATTCTTGAGTCGATCCGGGAGCTCGCCTACTATCGCCAGACCGTGTTCGTGGCCGACCCCGGACCGACGAGCGACGAAGCCAAGTCGCACGCGGCCGAAGTCGTGCACTTATTTGCCCCCGAGGTGTAATAGGATTACAAAGTTGCTCCGCGTGTAAACGCGGGGACGCATGGTGGGTATAGCTCAGTTGGCAGAGCGCCTGGTTGTGGTCCAGGAGGTCGCGGGTTCAAGCCCCGTTACTCACCCCAATGAAACACAGTGGTTCGGCTGATGATTCGGCTTCAGTCGGCCTCGTGTCGTCGAGAACAATCGGCGATGTGAGATGGCGATGTTAGAACTTGACGCGTCCGAATTTGAGCGACTCGTCGTTGTCGAGCTTGACCTGCTCCCCGACGATATGGTCGATGGCCTCGACAACGTGGTCTTTGTGGTCGAGGACCGTCCCGAAGACGGGACCCTCAACGTGCTCGGCTTGTACGACGGCGTCGCCCTCACCGAGCGGGGTCAATACGGCTTCGGAGAGATGCCAGATCGCATTGTGCTGTACCGGGACCCGTTGCTGGCGATCTGCGAGAGCCTCGCTGACCTGCACGACGAAATCCATATCACCCTCGTTCATGAAATTGCCCATTTTTACGGTATTGATGACGACAGGCTGCACGAACTCGGCTGGGGCTGACCTCAAGCGGTCTAGCCTTGGTGAATGAGCTCCTTCCGTCCCGGCCGCTTCGTCGGCATCCTGGTCGGAACCGTGGTGATTCTCGGCGTCGGCGTCTACGGCCCGGCAACACTCCTGGGCCCGCTTCCCTCCGTCGCTGGCACACAGGTCGCTCCCGCCGCAGCGAGCGCGGCGGGCACTCCCCCGGTTCTCTCTGCCAATGGCGCGAGCGCCGTCGCCATGCTCACAGCCACGACGCGTGACGCGTCCGGCACCAGCTCATCCGGCAGCGGGGTTCCCGAGCCGATTGCGGCGGCTGGAAAGACCGAACCACTCCCGATGGCATCGATTGCCAAGGTCGTCACAGCCCTCGTTGTTCTCGACGCCAAACCCATGGCGGCCGACGAGACCGGCCCCAGCGTAACCCTGACGGCAGCCGACTTTCTCAGCTATCTCGACTACGACAAAGCCGGCGCCCGCGCCGTCGCGGTCTTCGCCGACGAACAGTGGACCGAGCGCGAGCTCTTACAGGCGATGCTACTCGGGTCAAGCAACAACCACGCCGACAGCGTGGCCCGCTGGGCATTCGGTTCGGTTGACGCCTACGTTGTCGCCGCCAACGCCTGGCTGGCCGACAACGGGCTGACCGACACGAGTGTCGTCGACGCCACCGGGCTGCACGATGCCAGCGCCGGTACCGCCTCCGATTTGGCGCACCTCGCCGGCCTCGCCGCGACCAACCCGATCGTGTCTGCGATGCTGGCCAATCCCGCATCCGCTCTGGCCAACCGTCGCGGTGTCGAGAACACCACTTCGTTTCTGCCCGAGGAGAACATAACGGGTGTATCGCGCAGCTACACGGATGCCGCCGGCGTCTGTTTTCTGTTCACCGCCGAGGTCACCGACGGCGCCTCGAGCTTCACGTTCTCTGGCGCTTTCCTCGGTGAACCCAGCTACGACGCGCTCACCGCGGACCTGACCGCGCTCATGCAGAGCGCGCGGGATGGCATCGGACTGCTGCCGGTTCTGGCCGCCGGTGACGCCTATGCGACGTTCGATTCCGCGTGGGGCGATGAGGCATCGGCTGTGGTCGGCGTTTCCCGCACCCGCTTCGCCTGGCAGGCAGCCACGCCGGAGGCCGCGACGGTCAGCCTCAAGGACTTCGCCACGGCACGCACCGGCGCGAACGTCGGTCAGGTGCAGCTCACCGTCGACGGTGAGGAGCTCTCCGCCGCGCTGAAGCTGGACCAGAACATCTCCGACCCGGGGCCGGGTTGGCGCCTGTTGCATCCGATCGTGATGATCACGGCTCTTCTCGACCAGTAGATCGACTTAGATCGGATCTTCCTCGGCCTCGACCGGGTCGCTCTCGCCCTTGTCGAAGGCATAACGCACGCGGCGTTGCCCATTCATATCTCGTTCGTCGACCTCGTCGTACCAAAACACCGATTCCAGGCCCGCGACCGCGGCGACCATGCTGATGCGGGGCGCGTGCTTTCCGCGCACGAGCGCGCGGGAATCAATCTGGCCCTCCAGTGGGCCGTCGATGAACTCGGCGATATACAGGGTGGGTGCACCGGTAGCGTCACGGTCGGGACTACTCATGGGAGTCAATCTAGTCCTCTGGGCCTCGAGCTGCCCGGAGGACTCGCGGTGAATGCCCAGGTGAGACAGGCCGGCAGGGGTTGAACGAGCGCCTTGGGGTGGCCGCAGGGCCACGAGCGGTCGCCGACTAGTCGCCCGATCGCAGGCGAACGGTCGCGCGACGTTCGGGTGTCTCCTGCTCAAGATAGGTCGCCCATTCCTGTTGCCACTCATCCCAATGCGTTCGAAACATGTCACCGTCGCGGTCGAGCGCACGCTGTTTGCGCAGAGCATCGTCGGCCGCCAGCCAGACTCGCACCTGGCTGAGCGGCTCGTGTGCTGCCGCCAGGGTTCCGCACCCCTCAACGATCAGGGGACAATCGGCGTCAACCGGATGCCACTCCGCCGGCCGATTCTCGGTCCAGTCGTAGCGTTGCCACGCCGCGGTCATCCCCGAACGCCGCGGTTCCAGCACGTGTCGCCGCAGATGCCGGACAGCCGCGTCGAGACCGTCCCAGCCTGGATAGATGTCGTCCATTCGCACGAGTTGCGGGCGGATGCTGCCCGGCCACTCGGCCAGGAGGGTGTCGGCGAGGGTACTCTTGCCGGCGCCGCTAGGTCCGTCGATGAGGATCACCGGATGCGGCCCGGCCGCAATCACAGCCTGCAACAGCAGATTCATTCCCGTCGGTCGAAGATCAGGCAAGGACAAAGCTCCAGGTACCCGCCCACACCGCAACCGCAATGGCAATGCCGGAGATGGCGCACCCCACGCCGACCAATACGGCATCGGCAGCTCGAACCTGCGACAGCCTGGCCCAGGTCCGCGGCTCGTCGCTGCCGAAGCCGCGTGCTTCCATGGCTGTGGCGAGCTTGCTGCCGCGACGCACCGAGATTACGAGCAGAGAGAAGGCCGGGCCGAAGAATCGCCGGGCGGCTCCCCGCACGCCGCCGCCATCGCCGACCCCGCGGGCCCGGCGGGCCAGGGTGAGGCAATGCCAGTCTTCGATGAACATGCCCACGAGTCGCAGCCCCGCCAGCCCGCCAAGCACGAACCGTGCGGGCAGCCGGAGCACCTGGGCCAGGCCGTCGGCAAGGTCGGTCGGATCAGTCGTCGCGAGCAATACAATGCCGGGCAGGCCGATGGCGAGCACCCGTAGCCCGATGGCCAGGCCCAGTTGGGCCGAACCCTCCGTCACCGAGATGAATCCGAACTGCCAGAGCAGCGCGCCGGAATCTTCGCCGTAGAGCACCGTCGTGATCGACGCCATCGGTGCCGCTATCCACACCGGTGCGGTGCGCAGCCAAAACTGCCGGGCGCTCAGACCGCTCCAGACCAGCAACACGGCTTCCAGCAGCAGCGCCACGCCCGCCGAGACCCAATCGATCGACAGCAACAGTGCACAACTCACGGTCAGGGCAACGGCCAGCTTGGCAACCGGGTTGAGGCGGGCGACGACGCTCGGGCGGATCGTCGGGGTCAGCAAACTCACAGTGCTCCCGACCCGAGTCTGATGGGATCGGGCGTGCCCAGGCGGTATTCCTCGTCGGCGAGGGCGCTGACGAATTGGGCGTCATGGGTTACCGCGACGATGGCCGTCCCCTCATCGAGCAGTTCGGCCAGCAGGGTCACGAGTTCCTGCCAGGTGCGGGAATCCTGACCGAAAGTCGGCTCATCCAGCACGAGCAGGCGGGGCCGGGTTGCGAGAACCGTGGCCACAGACATCCGTCTCTTTTCGCCACCCGAGAGGGTGAACGGGTTGGCGTCGGCGAGGTGATCGAGTCGCAGCCGCAGCATCAGTTCATCGACGCGGCTGGTCTGCTGCACAACGCTCAGTCCGAGGGCGCGCGGGCCGATCAGCAGGTCGTCGCGCACCGTCGCGGCCAGGAACTGATGCTCTGGGTCTTGAAAAACCGTTCCAATGCGGGTGAGCAACTGTGTGGAACGCCACCGGTGCGGCTCGGGGCGGATACCGGCGGAAAATGCATCGCTTGCGCGCAGCATTCCGCCGGCCGGCGCGAGCAAACCGGCCAGGGTGAGGGCGAGGGTGGATTTGCCGGCACCGTTAGGGCCGGTCACGACGGAGGCCGTGCCGGCGCGCACGTCGAGGGTGATGTTGTCGGCGACGACGGATGCCGTTCGCCGGCCGAACGGAACGCGACCGACCATGAGCCCCTCGGCCCGAAGCAGTGTCTGCGGCTGTGGGACCGGGTGCCGTGTCGGGAACCGTGGAGGCAGCGCCGGCACCCAGACACCGGCCTGCGCCAAGCGTTCGCCCTGACTCGCGAGAATGTCGCGGGTCGCGCCGTCGGCCAGAACACCGCCGGCCGGGTCGAGCACGATGACACGGTCAACGACGTCCTGCCAGACCTCGACCCGGTGCTCGATGATGACACATGTCGCCCCCGAGAGATCGAGGGAACGCACGACGGCGTCACGCACGTCGATGACCCCCTCCGGGTCCAGGTTCGCTGTCGGTTCGTCGAGCAACAGCAGCCCGGGCTGCATGGCGAGAACACCAGCCAGGGCGAGGCGCTGTTTCTGGCCACCGCTCAGGCTCGAGGTGGGATGGTCGAGAGGCAGGTCCAGGCCGACCTCGGCCAGGGCCCGGCGTACGCGCGGCCAGATCTCCGCCCGCGGAACCGCGAGGTTCTCGCAGCCGAACGCAACGTCGTCTCCGACCCGGGCGAGCACGACCTGGGAATCCGGGTCTTGCAGCACCAGGCCTACGCGCCCGCGTGCCTCTGCCGCGCGTCGCCCATCGATGAGCAGACTACCCGTCGCGTCGCCGTCCTCGGCGTCGCCGAGCACCCCGGCCAATGCGTGCAACAGGGTACTCTTGCCGGCACCGCTGGCGCCGAGCAGGAGCACCCGTTCTCCGGGTTCGATCTGCAGGCCGAGCCCGGATACCGCTGGATTGTGCCGGCCGGCGTGACGCCAGCCCCAATCGTGGGCGCGGATCTGCACGGCGCGGCGGTGCGGCTCGCGACCGGGTGTGAACGATGTTGGGGCAGGCATCCGCTAGCTGCGCGCGGCTGAGGGCGCTCGCGAACCTTCCCGACCGGCAGCGAACCGACTGAGCGCCCCGGTGCGGGCCAGACCTCGAACGGCGAGCCAGGACAGCAGCCCGGCCAACACTGTGCCCGACACGACAGCGGATACGAAATAGACGGCCTTGTAGGCGAAATCCAGCGCCGAATAGCTGGTGAAAGTCGTGTCGAGCAGTCCCACAGCCACGCCGGCACCGGCGCCGGCCAGCAGCGCGACGCCCAGGCGCCAGTTCGCGTAGAAGAACAGGGCCAGCACGATCTCGGCGCCGAGGCCTTCAACGATGCCCCAGATGAGCGTGGAGAATCCCCACTGGGTGCCGATCAGCATCGACACGACTGCGGCAATGACCTCGGTGTAGAGTGCGGCGCCTGGCTTGCGAATGATGAGTCCGCCGAGAACTCCGGCAAAGAGCCAGCCGCCGGCGAGAAGCCCTTCGAGTCCGGGAGTGAAAGCCAGGATCGCGCTGAGCGGGGACCACGCGAGGCCCCAGGCCCAGAAGATGACGCCGCTCGCGACACCGATGACGCTCGCGACGACGATGTCGACGACGCGCCAGCGAAAGTTGCGTGGCTTCCTCACCCCGGGCGACTGACGAACGGGCTGGTGGCGTGAAGTCGTTGAAGCGTGCACTGTTCGTGCCCTTTCCGTAGGTGAATACAGGGCACGGGATTGAGAAGCCTCCCTGCGCTGGCATGATCCAGATCAGGTTCGACGGTCGAAGCGTAGTCAGCTTCCTCTCAGCCCGGTGTACCGGACTCCCGTGATCGTTTTCAAGTCTAGCCCCCGCTTAGACTGGCGAAATGGGAATCATGACATGAGCATCGGCATTCTGCTCGTGCTGGCGGCGGTGTATCTCCTGCTGATGCGCCGTTTCGTGCTTCGGGGTCGGCGAATCGCACGAGGCCTGCCCGTGAGCGGTCCGTGGCAGTGGCCGGCCTGGTTGCGTCCACGGGTGCCGCGCTGGGTACGCCGACGGTTCGCACGTCGCCCGCGCTGGCCTCGCGCCTGACTTCGCGCCTGGGCGCAGCTTAGGTGGCTGGGCGCACTGTCTATCCCTCGCCCAGCCACCTAAGCTGCGCCCGGCCGGGCGTCCTGCCGGGGCTACTTCTTGAGAGCGCGGATGACGCGAGCGGCGGCTCGGCCGGCGACGATCAGAAACGGCACACCCACGGCGAGCAGGGCGACGACATTGGGCTCGAACCGGGCAGTAGCGCCCGACTTCACGTAGGCCCCGATCGGCAGCGACACTCCGCCGCCCCCGCCGCCGGAACCGGCACCACCTTCGCCGGCGTCGCCACCGCCGAAGCCATAGTAGGTAAGTGCCACCGGCACGAGTGTGACGCCGTCGATGTGCACCGGGTCACCGTAAGCCGATTTCACACCGGCGGAACGGAACATGTCTGCGAGTTTTTCCGGAAGGCTGGTCATTCCAACAGGGTAGCGCGACTAGGGCTTGAAGAACGAGGCCGGGCGCACCGTTCCCGCTCCGAAACGTTCCGTCACGGAGTCAACGGCCAGCTCAGCGCCCCGCCAGTCCTCGTCCGGATCCCACAGCCCCATCGATCCCGATGCCGTGCCGAGTTGCTCGGCTCGCACCCCGATCAGGCGCACGCGAATGCCCGTCGCGGCCAGCAGGTCGAACGCAGCGACTGCTTCCTCGTAGATGCGCCGACCGACATTGCTCGGTTCGGCCAGGGTGCGCGACCGGGTGACCGTGCTGAAATCGGTGTAACGCAGCTTCAGGGCCACGCGACGGGCCACGAGATCACTTCGACGCAACCGCACAGCGACGAGGTCGCACTGCCGCAGCAATTCGCTGCGCAAGCGGTCGACATCCGTCATGTCGTGTTCAAAGGTCACCTCGTGACCAATACTCTTCTCCTCACGCTCGAGCGTCACCGCGCGCGGATCACGCCCCCACGACAGCTCCAACAGCTTCTGACCGGATGCCTCCCCGACCGTCTTTTGCAACACCGACAACGGCGTATGCGCAATGTCCCCGATGAGTTTCAATCCGAGGCGGGTCAGCGCCTGCTCGGTGGCCGCCCCGACACCCCATAAGGCGCTCACCGGCAGCGGATGCAGAAACTCAATGGTCTTTTCGGCGGGTACGACGAGCAGACCATTGGGTTTGGACAGGCCGGAGGCAAGTTTGGCGACGAACTTGGTCGAAGCCGCGCCGACGGAGCAGACCAGCCCCGTCTCGGCGAGGACCCGCGCGCGAATAAACTCGCCGATCACTGCCGGTGAGCCAAACAGATTGGTCGCGCCGGCTACGTCGAGAAAGGCCTCATCAATGCCGACCCGTTCGACGAGCGGCGTGACGTCATCGAAGATGCTCATGACTCGGGTAGAAAAGTCGCGATAGAGCCCCATGTGCGGTTCCAGAACGATCGCGTTCGGACATTGACGCAGCGCGAGTGCCATCGGCATGGCCGAGTTCACGCCGTAGCGCCGGGCGATGTAGTTCGCCGCTGTGACGACCGAACGACCACCGCGGTGGCCCACGATCACCGGCTGGTCGATGAATTCCGGGTGGGAGAGCAGCTCTACCGATACGAAAAATGCGTCGAGATCGATATGCAGCACAGTCGCCGAACTGTCATCGACATTGTCCGCCGAGATCTGTCGCCCGCTGCCGTCCTGTCTGCCCACCGAAGAACCCTAACCCGATACCAGCCGTCGGTGCTACCGCCTGGGGTAGTGCCCGGGCCAGCACCCGGTCCAGGATTTTCCTTCCGGGCAGGGTCACAACGGTCTGGTCTGCGGGCGGTGCGGTGGTGCCACTCTATCCAGCGTCTGGACGAGCTCGGCGCCTCAGCGGAACCGCCGGCAACCAGCCCGCTGACCGCACGATCCGAAATTGCAGAAGTCTGATGTGGGCCGGATCCAATCCTGCCGGGTGCGGTAATTCTGTGGGTTCTCAACGCGGGTGCGCGGTTCTATATTGGACGCACCGGACGACGTATCCGACCCGCCCGGACACAGCGTTGTGCGGAGGCGAAATGGACCGGTCCATCGGCGCGGAGCCCGAGCGCACGCCCACGCAGAAGCCCCCACCGAGGCCCCCACCGAGGCCAACACCGAAGCCAACACCAAGACCCGTGCAGCGCACCTGGCTGTGGATGGACCTCTGGATCGGAATTGTCGGTGGCGTCGCATCCGGGCTCATCGTAGGAATCGCATTGTTCGTCGGCCAGCTCGTCGTCGACGACCAGAGGGCCGACCGCGAGCGCTCGCGAGACGACGCGCAAATCGAGCGCCAGAACAGCATTGAAGACGCCCGCGACGTGCAGGGCACCCGCCTCGAGAACCTGCGGTTCGTGCGCGGGCTCTCCTCCCGGGACGACCTCGCTCTTGAGCGACCATTCCGCGGGCTCGACCTTGGCGGCATGGAGCTCGCCGGACTCTCGCTCGTCGGCGCCGACTTCGAGAATTCCAACCTTGCCCACGTCTCCTTCCGGTCCGCGGACCTGCGGGGCGCACAATTCGGCGGAGCAAACGTCGACGGCGCTGACTTCACCAACGCGAATCTCGCCGGCGCCAGCTTCTCGTATGAAAACCGCGAGACGGCCGCTTCCGGGCCCGGTCCCGACAGTCTCGCGCAGGCGGATCTGAGCGGCACACTGTTCCGCCGCATCACGACCTGGCATGACCTGAATCTCTCCGGGTCGAACCTGACCGGTGCGAGATTTGAGGAGGTCGATCTGTCGGACGCATTCGTGTCCGGTGCGGTATTCGACAACGTCTGCCCACTCTTCGTTGAGTGGCCGGATCTGGCGCTCGCGGGAGTTGTCGTCACCATCGCTGCCGACTGCCCGGCCGACTACTAGAGCCGGTGGCGCCCGACGGATGGCCGGCGCCTTCGCGTCGACCCCGCAACGAGCCGGCCCCGCCCTGCGACAGCGCAGCCCAAAAGCTAGCGCACGACCTTTTCGGCTCCGGCGATACGTTGCGCGATGTAGATCGGAATGATCGAGACCAGAACGAGCACAACGGCGATGACGTTGACGACGGGCGCCTGGTTGGGCCGGAACAAGTTGTCCAGAATCCACAGCGGCAGCGTCTTCACGCTCGACCCGGCCGTGAACGTCGTGACGATGATCTCGTCGAAGCTCAGGGCAAAGGCGAGCAATCCGCCGGCGAGCAGCGCCGACCGCAACTGCGGAAAAGTCACCAGCCGAAACGTCGTCCAGCTGCCGGCGCCCAGATCCGACGATGCCTCTTCGAGACTCGTACCGAGTCGGCGCAGTCGAGCTATCACGTTGTTGAAGACGGTCACGATGCAAAACGTCGCGTGGGCGATGATGAGCGTGAGAATGGACAGCTGCACACCGAGTCCGGTGCGAAAGGCGTTGTTCAGGGCGATTCCGGTGACGATACCGGGGAGCGCGATGGGCAGAATCACGAGCAGGCTGATGGCATCCCGGCCGAAAAACTCGAAGCGTTGCAACCCGAGCGAGATCAGGGTGCCCAACACCAGCGCGACCGCCGTCGAGGCCAGCGCCACTTGCAGGCTGGTCAGCACCGCGTCGAGGGCGCCTTCACTGTTGAACGCCTTCGCCCACCATTCGAGGGTGAAGCCCGGCGGCGGCCACGTGAGGTTCTGGCTGGTGCTGAACGAGTTCACGAACACCACGAGCAGCGGCAGGTAGATCAGGGCCAAGACCACGGCCGTGATAGCCGCGAGCATGCCCCGGGCCGGGCGACTGAGACGCATAACAGACTCCTACAGGTTGTTGAGCGCGCCCGTGCGCCGCACGGCGGCCAGGTAGGCGAAAATAATCAGAATGGGAATGAGGGCGATGGCGGCGGCGAGAGGCAGATTGTTCGCTGCCCCGACGTTGGTGTAGACGAGGTTGCCGAGCATCTGGTTCGCCCCGCCGACGATGTTGACGGTGATGTAGTCACCGAGCGAGAGCGAGAAGCTGAAGATCGACCCGGCAATGATCGCCGGCCAGATCATCGGCAGCACCACAAGACGCAGCGTCGCCCAGGTGCCACCGCCCAGATCCCCGGATGCCTCCAACAGCGAATCCGGCACCCGTTCCAGTCCGGCATAGATCGGCAAAATGACGTAGGGCAGCCACAGGTAGGACAGGGTGATGATCGTCGCGGGCAGACCGTATCCGGGGCTGTGCCCGCCGAACGGTGACACGAGCCATTCAAAGATCCCGCCCTGGGACAGCACCGAGCGCCAGGCATACGCCTTCACGAGGTAACTCGCCCAGAGCGGCATCAGAATGGCGATGACGAGGATGCGCTGGGCCCGCGGTCCTGCAACCTTGGCCATGTAGAACGCGATCGGCAAGGCGATCACGATATCGATGATCGTGACCAGAAGGGCCACGCCCAGCGTGCGCAGCGTCACGGTGCGGTAGAGCGAGCCGGTCAGCACCGCCACGATGTTGTCCAGGGTCCAGGTTTGCGAAATCTGCCCGGTGAACGAGTCGACCGTCCACAGGGCCGTCACCAACAGCGCGGCGAGGGCCGCGATGTAGACCAGGCCCAGCCAGAGCAGCGGCGCGCTCAGCAGCAGCGACAGCCGCAGGCGCGGATGTCGGCTGAGCAGCACGGAGCCCCGCCGGGCGATGGTACTGCGGTGCGGGGGCACCACCGCCCGGCGAGTGGGTGGCGCGGAAGCGTCAACCGGCATGATTCATCCTTCTGTCTGACGCGAACTGTCTGACGCGAACGGAATGTCAGCCCTTGATTTGCTGCCAGGCGGTGGTCCACGCGGAGTAGTCGGTGCACGTGACGTCGGTTCGACCGTCGATGCACTCGGCGATCGGCGTGGACCAATACCAGATCTGTGCCGCGTAATCGGCGTCGCCCGCGTGGTAGCTGGCACAGTGGTCCGGGTTGACCGTGAAGTCGCAGGCGCCGGAGTTGGAGGGCGCCTCGCCGAAGTATTCGGTGGCCTGCGCGTTGGCCTCGGGGCTCGCAATGTAGTCCAGCCAGGCGTAGGCACAATTGGGACTCTTCGCCTTGGCTGCGATCATCCAGGTGTCAGACCAGCCCGTCGCACCCTCTTCGGGCAGGACGACTTCGGCCGGGGTGCCCTCGGCGAGGGAATTGCGGATGACCTGCCAGGTGGTGCCGACGACTGTGTCGCCGGTTTCGAAGGCCTGCACTTCCTTGAGGTAGTCCGACCAGTACTCGCCGATGTTCACGCGCTGTTCCTTGAACAGTGCCACGGCTGCAGCGAGCTGTGTTTCATCGAGCGCGTACGGGTTTTCAATGCCGAGTTCCGGCTGGTGCGCCATGAGGTAGACCGCGGCATCCGCTATCGAGATCGGCGAATCGTAGGCGGTCACCTTGCCCTTGTACGCCGACGACTTGTCGAAGACGACGTCCCACGACGTCGGCGCCGGCGTGACGACCTCCGTGTTGTACATGAGCAGGTTGGCGCCATAGCCGTGCGGAATCCCGTAGGAGACGCCGTCAACGCTGTTCCAGGACTGCATCTTCAAAAAGTCGTAGATCCCGTCGTAATTGGGAATCAGGTCGGTGTTGACCGGGGCCACATCATTGGCGGCCACGAGTCGCAGGGACGCATCTCCGGACGCCGCGACGACGTCGTAGTCACCGGTTTTCATCAGGCTGAACGCTTCATCGGAGGTGCCGTAGGTCTTGCTCGTGACCATGCATCCGGTCTTCTCTTCGAAGGCGCTGACCCAGTCGACTGTTGGATCGTTGCTGCCGTCTTCGACGTAGCCGGGCCAGGCCAATATCGAGACGCTGCCCTCCATCTCGCCGAGCGCGGCCTGGGCCTGCACCGGTTCAGCGCTGCCGCCGCTCTGGCTCGTGCCGCAGGCGGTGAGGAGGAGGCTTGCCGACATGATTGCGACGCCGGTGAGGGCGAAGGATGTTCGGCGTACAGGGGTGCGTTTCATGACTTTCTCCATTCGTGGTGCCGATCAAGGGTGGGAAGTCGCCGGTTGCGTGGAGGTGGTGAGCGCGACGATATCGGCGTCATTCCAGCCGATGGTGACCCGCGCACCGCGTTCGGTCGTCGCCACTCGATGCGCATCGTTTTGTTCGAGGACGACGACCCGCATGCCGGCATCGAGGTCGACGATGAGCTGGGTGCTGCTGCCGACGTAAATGATCTCGGCGAGAACACCGGCTGCGGTACGTTCGGCGACGAGGGGACGGTTCTCCGTGGTGACGCTGATCTTTTCCGGGCGCACCGAGTAGGTGCCGCCCCGGCCGAGCACGGCGTGCGAGATGCTGCCATCGAAGATGTTGGACGTGCCCACGAACGCGGCCACAAACGATGAGGCCGGTCGCTCGTAAATCTCGGCCGGGGTGCCGAGCTGCTCGATCCTGCCCTCGTTGAAGACGGCGATCCGGTCGCTGAGGGTCAGGGCTTCCTGCTGGTCATGGGTGACGAAAATGAACGTAATTCCCAGATTGCGCTGCAATTCCTTGAGTTCGACCTGCATCTGCTCACGCAGCTTCAAGTCGAGGGCACCGAGCGGTTCATCGAGGAGCAAGACCTTGGGCTGCACGACCGTGGCTCGCGCCAGAGCGACCCGCTGGCGTTGTCCGCCGGAGAGCTGGCTCGGCTTGCGATCGGCGAAGCTGCCCAAACGCACCGTCTCAAGGGCCAGTCTGGCCTGCTCGTGCCGGGAACGTTTGGACACCCCGCGCACCCGCAGCCCGTACGCAACGTTCTCGAGCACGCTCATATGCGGAAACAGGGCGTAGTCCTGAAACACGGTGTTCACGTCACGGTCGAACGGAGCCCGATCGGTGACGTCCTCGCCAAGCAGGGAAATCGTTCCGCCGGTCGGCTGTTCGAAGCCGGCGATCAGGCGCAACACGGTCGTCTTGCCCGAACCGGACGGGCCGAGCATGGAAAAGAACTCCCCCTCGACGATGTCCAGATCAACGCCGTCGACGGCCTGGACGCTGCCGAAGCTTTTGGTCAGACCACTCAAGCGGATGGCGGGCTGCGCACCGGTCACATTAGCTCCTGCTCATTCAACTTCCCTGCTCACTTTCAGGCCAATCATATGGAGTTAGATGTCATGAAAGTACGCCGCGAAGTTACGGTCGTGTCACGACCTGAAATGAGCCAGTCCGCCCGACTCGTGCGCGAAGAATTGCGTTTGCAGGCTGAATTCGGTTCCCTGCGCCGGCTCAGTCTCCGTGAACCGGAGCATCGGCACTACTGCCGCCAGGTACAGCGAGACCTTCGCTGCTCTGGTCGCCGGCAACGGCGCCAAGGCCAGGCAACTCACCGTGACGCAGATCACCGCATCGATCGAATGGTTGATCGAAGCGCAATCACTCCTGGAACAGAAGGACGTACCGACGATGGTCAGCGCCGGCCGGAACGAGCCGGGCACCTCGGCTCGCATAACGTCCATAACCGCGGTTTTCGATCCGGTCTTCATCCGCCCGGCCGGCTGGGCTGAACTTGTTGAACGCTATGCCGCGTGTCCCGGCAGCGTCGCCGACCACACCGAACTGGACCATCTCGTCTGTGCAGCATGATCCATGCCGGCGCTGCTGAACGATGGGGCACACCTGTTCCAGTGGTGCGGACAGACCGGACTCGCCGTCGTCGGTGTCGCCCCTCCGCCCGGTCAGCCGATGGTGGTACCGAAAGCCAGCCCGAGCAGATAAGTGACCACGGCTGCACCGAGGCCGATGACCAGCTGCCGCAGGGCGCGTTTAAAGGGCGGACCACCGGACAACAGGCCGACGACGGCTCCGGTGGCCAGGAGCGCCACCCCAACCAGAACGGTCGCTACAATCATGGCCGCATAGCCGCTCATACCCAGCAGGTAGGGCAGCACCGGCAGCAGCGCACCGGAGGCGAAGAAGCAGAAGCTCGACAGGGCCGCCCCGGTACCGGTGCCGACAGCTTCGTGTTCGTCGGGTTCCGGAGTCGACGCGGTGACCGCCTCAATCGGGGCGGTCTCGGCAAAGGCGGTAGCGAGCACCCCGCGGGCGTAGCTTTCTGCTTCGTCCTCGCTCATGCCGCGGGCCCGGTACACAAGGGTCAGCTCGTTGGCCGCGACGTCCAGGTGGGACAGCACGCTCTTCGCCGGCACTGCGGGCGTCGACGCTTCGAGCAGTTCCCGCTGGGAGCGCACCGATACATATTCGCCGGCACCCATCGACAGTGCCCCCGCGAGCAGTCCGGCAAAGCCTGTGAACAGGATCGTTGTTGCCGGCACGCCGGTGGCGCCGATGCCGAGAACGAGTGCGAGATTGCTGACCAGCCCGTCGTTGACTCCGAAAACTGCCGCGCGAAAGGTTCCCGACAGGCGTTTGCGCCCCCGCGCGGCCAGCCCGCGCACGACTTCTTCGTGCACTGTTTCGTCGGCGGCCATGGCGTTGGTCGCATCGGCATCAGCTTCGTAGGGCGAGCGACTCTCCGCTCGTTGCGCGAGGGCGAGCACGAAGACCGAACCGAACCGTCGGGCGAGCAGCCCGAGAAATCGGGTGCGCAGCGCGCCCCGCCGCGGCGGGCCGATATTGCTGCCGAGCAATTGGCGCCAGTGCTGTTCGTGCCGGCCCTCGGCTTCGGCGAGGGCGAGCAAAATCTGTCGCTCCTCACCGCCTCGACGGTCGGCGAGATCTCGGTACACCGCCGCCTCAGCCTGTTCGTCGGCCAGGTACTGCCGCCACCGGCGGATGTCCCTCGATGATGGCAGGCGGGCTTCGTGCTCCGGTGGGATCACACTCACGCTTCCGGCGTCGCTTCCAGAAAACTCTGGGGGATGCGTGCGGAGTCGTGCGGCCCGGAGCCGTCAAGTCCGAAGAACGGTTCCTCGAACCTGACGATCCAGAATCTCTCTCGAACGACGGTCGGCGCGTACAGTCCGGCGCCCTCCGATTCCCCCGCCGCTACGATGACTCCGATGGGGTCGTCGATGAGGGAGCCGGGAAAGCGTCTGCGGTCCAGACGCACGATGACCTGCACACCCACTCCGAACGGGGTTTCGTTACTCGTCATGCGCTACTCGATCGTTGCGGCGCGTTCAAGCACGAGCTCCCGCACACGTGCGGCATCCGCTTGCCCGCGCATGGCCTTCATGACCGCACCGATGACGGCGCCGGCGGCCTGAACCTTGCCGTCACGAATCTTGGCGAGAACGTCGGGCTGGCTGAGCAGGGCGGTGTCGATGGCCGTAATGAGTGCCCCGTCATCGGAAACCACGGCGAGTCCGCGGCTGGCGACGACTTCCGCCGGGGTGCCCTCGCCGGCGATGACACCCTCGAGCACCTGGCGAGCGAGACGGTCGGTGAGGGTTCCAGCCTCGACCAGTTCGATGAGCGCCGCCAACTGCACCGGCGTCAGGAGCGAGTCTGCGGCGACGCCGGCCACATTGGCGAGACGGGCGATTTCGCCGGTCCACCATTTGCGGGCGGCCTGAGCGGATGCCCCGGCTGCGACGGTGGCTTCCACGGCGTCGAGCAGGTCGGAGTTGACGACGTCCTGGAACTCGAGGTTCACAAAACCCCACGCTGCCTGGAGACGCTTGCGGCGAGCCGCGGGCGGTTCTGGCAGGGTCAGACGCAGTTCCTCGACCCATTCACGTGACGGCGCGACGGGCAACAAGTCAGGCTCGGGAAAGTAACGGTAGTCGTCGGCGTCGCTCTTGGGCCGCCCCGCGCTGGTAATTCCGGTGTCTTCGTGCCAGTGCCGGGTTTCCTGTGTAATGGTGCCGCCGGCGTGCAACACGGCCGCCTGACGCTGGATCTCGTAGCGCACGGCACGTTCAACAGAGCGCAGCGAGTTCACGTTCTTGGTCTCGGTGCGGGTGCCGAGCACCTTTGACCCGCGCGGGCGCAGGGACACGTTGGCGTCGCACCGCACGTTGCCCTCTTCCATACGGGCGTTGGAGACGCCGAGCGCCTTGGCAATTTCGCGAATGGCCGCGACGTATGTCTTCCCGATCTCGGGTGCGTCGTGTTCGGCGCCCTCGATCATCTGGGTGACGATCTCGACGAGTGGCACTCCACCGCGGTTGTAGTCGACGAGGGAGTAGTCCGCGCCCTGGATGCGTCCGGTGGCGCCACCCATGTGGGTGAGCTTGCCGGCGTCGTCCTCCATGTGGGCGCGTTCGATCTCGACGGTGACCAGGCGGCCGCTGTCGAGTTCGATCGTGATCGAACCGTCATGGCAGATCGGGTCGTCGTATTGGCTGGTCTGAAAGTTCTTCGCCGTGTCCGGGTAGAAGTAGTTCTTGCGGGCGAAGCGGGAGTGTTCGGCGATCTCGCAACCCAAAGCCAGCCCGAGGCGGATGCTGGATTCGATCGCCTTCTTGTTCACCTGCGGCAGGCCGCCGGGCAAACCGAGGCAGGTGGGGCAGGTGTTCGTGTTGGCGCCGGAGCCGAACTCGTTGGCGCAGCCGCAGAACATTTTGGTTTTGGTGTTGAGTTCGACGTGCACCTCGAAGCCGAGCACCGGCTCGAACAGTTCGAGCGCTGTGTCGAAGTCCATCAATTCGGCCCGGTTCTTCATTTCTGCGTTGGGCATCAGACAGCTCCCTCTTCGCTGGCGAACATTTCGGTCGGTGTCAGGGCGGGGGCCTGGCTGAGCATGGTGTGTCCCCAGCGAGCTTCGAGCAGCTGCTCGATGGCGGCGCCGACGGTGTAAAGGCGGGCATCCGCTTTGGCGGGGGCCATGATTTGCAGGCCGACCGGCAGACCATCTTCGGGAGCCAGCCCGATCGGGAGGCTCATGCCGGGGACTCCGGCCAGGTTTGCTGGGATGGTGGTCACGTCATTGATGTACATGGCCATCGGGTCGTCGAGCTTCTCACCGAACTTGAACGCGGTGGTCGGGGCACTCGGCGAAACGAGCACGTCGACCTGGCTGAACGCCGCGGCGAAGTCGCGTTGAATGAGCGTGCGTACCTTCTGGGCACTGCCGTAGTAGGCGTCGTAGTAGCCGGCACTCAGGGCGTAGGTGCCCAGGATGATTCGGCGCTTGACCTCTGGCCCGAAACCGGCTTCGCGGGTGGCGCTCATCACGTGCTCGCTGGTCATTGAGCCGCTGTCCGGGTTGACCCGGATGCCGAAGCGCACCGAGTCGAAGCGGGCCAGGTTGCTCGACGCTTCGGCCGGCAGGATCAGGTAGTACGCCGCCACGGCGTACTCGAAGTTCGGGGCGGAGACCTCGGTGATCTCGGCGCCGGCGGCGACGAGCAGGGCAAGGGTCTCCTCGAAGCGCTGCGTGACGCCGGCCTGGAAACCGTCGCCGGAGAGTTCCTTGATGACGCCGACGCGCACGCCCGCGAGGGCGCCGTCCTTGAGGCCCGCGCGTGCGGCGGCGGCCATCGATGGCCAGCTCTCGGTCAGCGAGGTGGAGTCGAGCGGGTCGTGACCGCCGATGACGTCGTGCAGCAAGGCTGAGTCGTAGACCGTGCGGGAGACGGGGCCGACCTGGTCGAGGCTTGAGGCGAGGGCGATCGCACCGTAGCGGGAGACCCCGCCGTAGGTGGGTTTGACGCCGACCGATCCGGTGACCGCAGCGGGTTGGCGGATGGATCCGCCGGTGTCGCTGCCGAGGGCGAGCGGCGCCTGGAAGGACGCGACGGCCGCAGCCGAGCCACCACCGGAGCCGCCGGGGATGCGGTCGCGGTCCCAGGGGTTTCGGGTGATGCCGTAGGCGGAGTGTTCGGTGGAGGATCCCATGGCGAATTCGTCCATGTTGGTCTTGCCGAGCGGGACCAGGCCGGCCGCACGTAGGCGGGCGACGACGGTCGCGTCATACGGCGGAATCCAGCCGTCGAGAATTTTGGACCCGGCCGTGGTGGGCATGTCCTGAGTGGCGAGCACGTCTTTGATCGCGATCGGAACCCCGGCGAGTGGGTTGAGCGTTTCGCCGGCAGCGCGGCGAGCGTCGATCTGGGCGGCCGTGGCCAGGGCTGCGTCAGCGGCAACGTGCAGAAATGCGTGCAGGTCGGTGTCGACGGCCGTGATGTGGTCAAGGTGGGCGCGCGTCGCTTCGACAGCGCTGACCTCCTTGCGCACCAGCAGGTCGCTGAGCGCTGCGGCGGAGAGCTTGGTGAGATAGGTCATGGGTACTACTCCTCGTCCAGAATCGCGGGCACGCGGAATTTGTCGCCGGCGCGGTCGGGGGCGCCGGACAGGGCCTGCTCGACGGTCAGTGATGGCACGACGACGTCTTCACGAAAGACGTTGGTCAGCGGCATCGGATGGCTCGTGGCCGGGGTGTCAGCGGTGGCTACCTCAGAGACTTTGGCGATCGAGTCGACGATCTGGCCGAGGTCATGGGTGAGATTGGTGATCTCGCGGGGGCTGAGGTCGATCCGGGCAAGGTATGCCAGATGGGCAACCTGCTCGGCCGTGATTTCAGACATGAAACTCCAAACGCATTAGGGCAGATAGACCAATTCTATTCGACCGCACCAATTCCCCCTTTCCGCGGCTGGCGCGCAGCCCTTCGATCATCACCGCGTGGTCTTGAACGTCAACTCACGCGGTCTCGAGACGCCGGCGAAAGACGTGCCGGTTCCTCGACCAGCGAGTCCTCAGCACCGCTCCGCGACCCACCGCCGGTCGAAGAGCACGCACCGTCATAGCCCACCGCCGGTCGAAGAGCACGCACCGCCATAGCCCACCGCCGGTCGAAGAGCACGCACCGCCATAGCCCACCGCCGGTCGAAGAGCACGCACCGCCATAGCCCACCGCCGGTCGAAGAGCACGCACCGTCATAGCCCACCGCCGGTCGAGGAGCGCGCACGCTCTTCGCGCGCGTCTCGAGACCCCACGAGCCGCCCACCGCCGATCAGGCGGGAGTCTCGGTGGGCTCGGGTCCAACCTGCTCGGGCTCAGCGGGACTGGGCTCAGCGGGACTGGGCTCAGCGGGACTGGGCTCAGCGGGACTGGCGTCCGCAAGCCCCGCGGGGCCCTCGGTCACCAAAATTCGAAACTCCTCGGCGTCGAGAATTCGGATGCCGAGGGTTTCGGCCTTGCCCAGCTTGGAGCCGGCGCCCGGACCGGCGGCGACGAAGTCGGTGTTTTTCGACACGCTCGACGCGCTTTTTCCCCCGGCGGCGATGATCGCCTCCTGGGCACCCTCCCGGGTGAAGCCTTCGAGTGAGCCGGTGGCGACAATGGTCAGCCCGGCCAGCACTCCCCCGGCAGCTTCGGCGGCACCCGGCCCTGGATGCCCCGGAGTGGCGAACTGCACGCCGGCCGCCGCCCACTGGGTCACGATGTCGACATGCCAGTCCAGCAGGAACCACTCGAGCACCGCGTCGGCGATAATTGCGCCGACACCGTCGACCTCGGCGAGCTCTTCGCGGGTTGCGGCACGAATGGCGTCGAGTGAGCCAAAGTGGTTCGCCAGTGCCCGGGCGGCAACCGGGCCGACATGACGGATGTTCAGGCTCACCAGAATGCGCCAGAGCGGCTTGGTCTTGGCCTTGTCAATCTCGGCGAGGAGCTTGAGCGCGCTCGACGACGGCTGCGGGCCCTCGACGCCCTGCTTTTTCTCGGCGGGGGTCGGATTGCGCTGGAACGGCATCCGCAGCCTGATCGTGCCGTCGTCGTCTTCCCTCGGCAGCCCGGTTTCGGCGTCGCGCACGATCACCTGGATCGGCAGGAGATCAGCGAGTTGGAGATCGAACAGGCCGGCCTCGGTCGGCAACGGCGGCTCCGCCGGCACTGTCGGCTGGGTGAGCGCGGCGGCTGCAACCTCGCCGAGAACCTCAATGTCGAGACCGCCCCGGCTGCCGATGTGTTCGACTCTGCCACGCACCTGGGCGGGGCAGCTGCGCGCGTTCGGGCAGCGGAGGTCGATGTCCCCCTCCTTGGCCGGGGCGAGCGGGGTGCCGCATTCCGGGCAGTTGCGCGGCATCACGAATTCGCGTTCAGTGCCGTCGCGCAACTCGACGACCGGGCCGAGCACCTCGGGGATGACGTCGCCGGCCTTGCGCAAAACGACCGTGTCGCCGATCCAAACGCCCTTGGCCTTGACGACGGCCTGATTGTGCAGTGTCGCCTGGCGCACCTCGCTGCCGGCTACGAGCACCTTCTGCATGACAGCAAAAGGAGTGGCACGGCCGGTGCGGCCGACGCTCACGACGATATCGAGCAGTTTCGTGTTGACCTGCTCTGGCGGATACTTGTAGGCGATGGCCCAGCGCGGGGCACGGTTGGTCGCACCGAGCTCGGCGTGCAGGGCCAGCTCGTCGACCTTGATCACGATGCCGTCGAGTTCGTGCACGACGCTCGCGCGGTGCGCTCCGTAGTACTCGATGAATTCTGCCGCCTCTGCCACCGTGGAAACCACCCGAAAGTAGCCGCTGGTCGGCAGGCCCCAGCTCTTGAGCAGTGCGTAGACCTCAGACTGGGTCTGCACCGGCGGATTCTCCCAGGCGCCGATGCCGTGTACGAGCATGCGCAGCCGGCCCAGGCGGGCTTTCATGAGGCGCAGCTGTTCAGCGTTCTTGCCCGCGGCTTTCTGGCGCAGCGAGCCGGCCGCCGCATTGCGGGCGTTCGCGAACACCCGTTCGCCGGCGGCGGACTGGGCCGCGTTGAGCTCATCAAACGCTGCGACGGGGAAGAACACCTCGCCGCGCACTTCCATGAGCGGCGGATGCCCAGTGCCAGCCAGCCGCGACGGGATGCCGGGGACCAGGTCGATGTTCTCGGTGACGTCCTCGCCGACCACCCCGTCGCCGCGGGTGGCCGCAGAGAAGAGCACCCCGTGCGCATACCGCAGGTTGATGGCGAGACCGTCGATCTTGAGCTCACACAGGTAGTGCACGGCGCGGCCGGAATTCTCCGCGGCCTTGTGCGCCCAAGCCTCGAATTCCTCCAGCGAAAAGACGTTGTCGAGGCTGAGCATCCGTTCGGCGTGGGTAACCGGGTCGAAGAGGGTCGTTTCTGCGCGGCCGCCGACAGTCTGGGTGGGGCTGTCCTGGCTTTGCAGCTCGGGGTACAGGCGCTCAAGTTCGCTGAGACGTTGCACGAGCAGGTCGTACTCGGCATCGGAGATGAGGACGGTATCGCGCTCGTAGTAGGCGTCTCGGGCCGCCAGCACACGCGTGGTGATGTCGGCAGCCTCGGCGGCCGCGGCGCTCAGCCCCGCAGGGGTGGTATCGGCGATGGACTCAGGCATTGACCGGGACGGGGCTGGCCGAAGCGGTGTGTTCCGAACTGTCTGAATCCAGCGCAACCGCGCTGACCGTGCGGTCGATGGTGCACTGGCCGAGCACGCGGGTACCCACGTAGACGACGGCAGTCTGTCCGGGGGCTACACCGGCGAGCGGCTCGTCCGGGATGATGCGCAGTTCGACGGTGCCGTCGACTCCGGTGACATCCGTTGTGGACACGACCTGGGCTCGTGCCGGCACCGGGTCGGCGTGGGCTCGAATCTGCACGTGGCAGGTAAATTCCACCTCGGGGTGTTCCGGAGCAAGCCCGGCCCAGGTGTACTTGTTGCCGCCGATCTCCTTGATGGCGAGCGCCTCTTTGGGGCCGACGACAACGGTGTTGGTGATCGGGCGCACCTCGAGTACGAAACGCGGCTTGCCGTCGTCGGCCGGTGTGCCGATCGACAGTCCCTTGCGCTGGCCGACGGTAAACGCGACGGCGCCGTCATGCTGGCCGAGCGTGTTGCCCTCCCGGTCGAGAATGTCGCCGGAGACCGGGGCAACGCGTTCACTGAGCCAGCCCTTGGTGTCGCCGTCGGGGATGAAGCAGATGTCGTAGGAGTCAGGTTTGTTCGCCACCGAGAAGCCACGTTCGGCCGCTTCGGCCCGCACCTCGGCCTTGGTCGGTGTGGCCGCGAGCGGAAACATGGAGTGGTTGATCTGGTCGGCGGTGAGCACTCCGAGCACGTAGGACTGGTCTTTCGCCCAGTCGGCCGCGCGGTGCAGTTCTTTGTTGCCGTCGGCATCCGTGACGATGCTGGCGTAGTGGCCGGTGCACACGGCGTCGAACCCCAGGGCAATGGCCTTTTCGAGCAGGGCGGCAAACTTGATCTTCTCATTGCAGCGCATGCACGGGTTCGGGGTGCGACCAGCGGCATATTCAGCGATGAAGTCGTCAACGACGTCGAGCTTGAACCGTTCCGAAAAATCCCAGACGTAGTACGGGATGCCCATGATGTTGGCGGCCCGCTGGGCGTCCATCGAGTCTTCCACGGTGCAGCAGCCGCGGCTGCCGGTGCGTAGTGTGCCCGGCATTCGGCTCAGCGCCAGATGCACACCGACCACCTCGTGCCCCGCCTCGACCGCGCGCGCGGCTGCCACGGCGGAATCTACACCGCCACTCATTGCTGCTAAAACCTTCACCCAACGAGTGTACGCGGAGTGCCTGATCGAGCCAAAGTACCGACGGTCCGCAATCGGCGAACAGAGTCCTCAGGTCAGTGCGAGTCAGGGCGAATCAGTGCGAATCAGTGCGAATCAGTGCGAATCAGTGCCCGGCACCCGATCGGCCATGCCGGCGGCGAGCGCCTGCGCGTGCGCGGTCGGCAGCGCAGCGAGAAGCGCGTCGACGTCAGCGTCGGTGGAGGTATGACCGAGAGTGATGCGCAGCGCGCCGCGGGATTCGCTCTCGCTGCGGCCCATGGCCCGCAAGACGTGCGACGGTTCCGGAACGCCGGCCTGGCACGCTGACCCGGTCGAGACCGATACTCCGGCGACGTCGAGCAGAAACAACAGGGAGTCGCCCTCGCAGCCGGGAAAGCTGAAGTGCGCGTTGCCGGGCAGCCGCTCGATCGGGTCGCCGTTGAGCACCGCGGTCGGGGCGATCCGGGCGACACCGGCGATCACCCGGTCGCGAAGTGCCTCGAGACGTGCGGCTTCGACGCCTGGTTCGCTTCCGGTGCGGTACGGATCCAGCTGCTCGGCGGCGACCGCGGATGCCGCGACCGCGAACGAGACGGCAGCCGCGACATCCTGGGTACCGCTGCGCACCTTCCGCTGCTGACCGCCACCGTGAATGAGGGGCTCGACGATGGTTGCCCGGCCGAGCACGAGCGCACCGATACCTACCGGGCCGCCGACCTTGTGCGCTGACACGCTCAGCGCCGACACCCCGGCAGCGGCAAGCGTACGAAAGTCGACCGGAATGTATCCGTAAGCCGCGACGGCGTCGACGTGCACCGGAATACCGTGAGCGGCGGCGAGCGCCGCCGCCTCGGCGACGGGTTCGATCGTACCGACCTCATTGTTGGCCATGATCATGCTGACCATTGCAACAGCGGAGGGGTCACGCCCAATCGCAGCCTCGAGCGCGCTGAGGTCGATGCGCCCCCGGTCATCGAGCGGAATCCATTCCACGACGGCATTCTCATGGTGCGCCAGCCACTCGACGGTGTCGAGGGTCGCGTGATGTTCGCCGCCGGGCACCAGAATGCGCCGGCGCGGGGCCCTCGCCCAATACAAACCCTTGATGCCGAGATTGATCGCCTCGGTGCCGCTGCCGGTGAAGACAACCTCGATCGGATCGCAGGCGAGGCTCCGGGAGACGATTTCGCGCGACTCTTCAAGCATCCGCTTGGCATTCTGGCCCTGGCTGTGCACCGAAGCGGGGTTACCGACGACACCCATCGCCTCGGCATAGGCACGGATCGCGGCGGGAAGCATGGGCGTGGTCGCCGCATGGTCCAAATAGACAACCATTGCGCCATTTTACCCGTCGGCGGATCCCCGTGGTCGTCGCTCTCCTCCACACTGATTACTCTTGAACCCATGAGTTCCACCGATCCCCTGCGCAATCTCGGTGTACGACTGACCAGCACGGGCGGTGAACTACGCGTCTGGTCCGAGCAGGCCGACGCCATGGAATTGTGCTTGTTCGACGAGACCGACCCGAACTGGATCATCAAGAGTGTGCCGATGGTGCGGGATGTGCACGGCGTCTGGTCCGGCAAGTCCCGCACACTGTCATCGGGGCGCCGCTACGGCATTCGCGTCTCCGGTCCGGCCAGCCCGAAGAACTCCTTTCACCCGGAGGAAAGCCTGATCGAACCGTATTCGCGGGGTCTCGTTCGGGTCGGGGCCGGACAGTGGCAGTCCTCGGTCGTCGATGATTCCTTCGACTGGAACGGCACCACGAAACCCGGCTTACACCTCGATCACACCGTCGTGTACGAGGCGCATGTGCGCGGCTTCAGCCGGCTCAACCCGCTCGTTCCGGCCGCCCTGCGTGGTACCTACGCCGGTCTGGCGCACGAATCGTCCATCGCCTACCTGAAAGATCTCGGTGTGACCGCGATCGAGTTGTTGCCGGTGCAGGCGTTTGTGTCGGAGCAGCGCCTGATCAAACAGGGCTTGATCAACTACTGGGGTTACAACACTCTGAATTTCTTTTCGCCGCACGCCGACTACGCTACCCAGGCAGCCCAGTCCGCCGGACCGGAAGCTGTGCTGCGGGAGTTCAAGGGCATGGTCAAGCTACTGCACGAGGCTGGGCTCGAGGTCATTCTCGACGTTGTGTACAACCACACGGCCGAGGAGGGGCGCAACGGCCCGGTCACAAGCCTGCGCGGCATCGACAACGCTGCCTATTACCGTCAGAACGAGTCCGGCGTCTACATCGACGTGACCGGCTGCGGAAACACCGTCAACTTCAGCCACGACGTTCCCCGTCGACTCGTTCTCGATTCGCTGCGCTACTGGGCGAACGATCTGCAGATCGACGGCTTCCGATTCGACCTTGCCGCGACACTCGGCCGGGATGCCGGCGTGGTGTACGACCCCGAGCATCCGCTGCTCACCGAGATTCGCGACGACCCAGAGCTGGCGGGCGTGAAACTCATCGCGGAACCGTGGGATGTCGGCCAGGGCGGCTGGCAGACCGGCAATTTTCCTCCGGGCTGGACCGAGTGGAACGACCGCTACCGCGACCGTATGCGGGACTTCTGGCTCTCCGACATGAAGAGCCTGGGGCAGACCGGTTCGGCCGGCAGCGGGATCGGACGCTTCGCGACTCGCGTCGCCGGTTCCTCGAACACCTTCTCGGACCAGCGCGGCCCGCTCGCCTCGCTCAACTTCATCACTGCCCACGACGGCTTCACTCTCGCCGACCTGACCGCGTACGACAGCAAGCACAATCTGGGCAATGGCGAGTCGAACCGCGACGGCACAGACAACAACAGCTCCTACAACCATGGTGTGGAAGGGCCGACCCGCGATGTGGGTATCCTCGCAACCCGGCGCAAGGCCATGCGCAACTTGCTCGGCACACTGCTCCTCTCGGCCGGCATCCCCATGCTCACCGCCGGCGACGAATTCGGTCGCAGCCAGCGCGGCAATAACAACGCCTACTGCCAGGACAGCGAGCTGACCTGGCTGAATTGGGACTTCGACGACTGGCAGCAGGACCTGCATCGGGTCACCCGCCGCCTCGTGCAGTTGCGGCGGGAAAACCCGGCGTTGCGGCCGGTGCACTTTGGCCGGTCCGGCGCGGCGACGCCCAGCGCCAGCCAGCTGGACTGGTACAACATTGCCGGTGAGGCGCTGACCGGAGACGCCTGGAACTCGCCGACCGAGCGCACCCTGCAATACATGGCAGCGTCCACCCCCGAGCACGAAGACTTCAACCGTATCCTGCTCGTGGTCAACGCCCGGGAGCAGGACGAGACTGTAACCCTGCCCGTGCATGAGGGAGTGGATGCCTACACGCTGCTGTGGGATTCCGGTCACGACGACCTGCGCGACTCGGTCATCGAGCATGCGCCAGGCACTCCCCTGTTCGTGTCCGGTGCGTCAATGCAGCTGATGCGTGCGCACGGCGCGTTCGTGCCGCCCGTCCCCCTGCACGACTGAACCGCCTCGAACTCGCCCAGCGCCGTCCGGCTAGTTCGCGATGGCGACCAGGCCCATCTCCGCCGGGCTGATCAGCAGGTCGTTTTTGGGAACGACACGCACGGTGTAGCCGAACGCTCCAGCCCGGTCGAGTTCGACCGTTCCGGTGAACAGGGTGGCTCCGCTCGCCGGTGCTTCTGTCAGCGGTGCCGGTTCCAGCGTCTGAATGGCCACATCGCGCAATTCGTCGGTGCCGAGGCTTTTTCCGTAGACAACCTCCACGGTCACATCCTCTGCAGCGAGCCCGTCGAGTTGCACGTGCGCGCGCAGGTGCAGGTCATCTCCCACTTCGGGCACCGACGAGACGCCGCCCGATTCGACGTGGGTCAC
>Ga0307486_1000791_pt1 | contig 26752 bp, 24 predicted proteins | sample CBIW02metaG_FD_203663 | JGI IMG/M metagenome (GOLD analysis project Ga0307486, IMG submission 203663) | Sea-ice brine microbial communities from Beaufort Sea near Barrow, Alaska, United States - CBIW 0.2 | ecosystem: Environmental > Aquatic > Marine > Coastal | place: USA: Alaska | collected...
GGGCGCGTTCGGCTGCTTGTTCGCGCAGAACTCGGGCCAGCCGTGGGGCGGAACTGATGCCAAGCACTGGGAGCATTCCGAGTGCGAAAATGGTCCAGTATCCGATGGATTCTGCCAACACCGGGCCGGCGGGGATGAGGATGATCTGGGGCACGGCAATTGCGGCACCGTAGGCCCCGATCGCTGCGCCGTGCTGAGCGCGTGGCACAAGGTTGGCGACAACCGTTGACCCGGTCACGGTGAGGATGCCGAAGCCGACGCCGCGCAAGCCTGACAGAAGAAGGATCCAGCCGAGGTGGTCGGAGATGAGGAAGAACAGTGAAGGAACGCCGAGAAGTGCCAGCCCGGCGGCAAGTACTCGACCGGTTCCCCATTGAGTGAGTAGGCGCGGAACGAACGGTTGAGTCAGCACCGTCACCAGCAGAAGCAGCCCGTTGACGAGCCCGGATCCTGCTTCATTGGCGCCACCATGCACCGCCCACAGTGGGGCGACCGGCACGAGGGCGGCAAACCCTCCAAAGCCGACAGCGGTCAGCACGAGCAATGCGGGCATCCCTGGAGCGCGCCATACCGGTTGGAGGGTTGACGGGGGATTCTGGCTCACGTTGTCCAACCCTATGCCCGCCCTGACAGTTGGGTTTCCGGTGTCGGAGTGGTTGGCGCTAGCCGCGCGGCACCAACCGCTGCAACTGCGTCACGTGCTTGGGCTCAAGCTCTTCGATGCTGGTGACTTCGAGAAGCTTCATCGTGCGGATGACCTGCTCAGAAAGAATCTCGATCGTGCGGTCAACACCTTCGCGACCGCCGGCCATGAGCCCGTAGAGGTAGGCGCGACCGATGAGCGTGAACTTGGCGCCGAGGGCCATGGAGGCCACGATGTCGGCACCGTTCATGATGCCGGTGTCGACCATTACTTCAACGTCGTTGCCGACTTCACGGACGACGTTCGGGAGGAGGTGGAAGGGGATCGGCGCGCGGTCGAGCTGGCGGCCACCGTGGTTCGAGAGCAGGATGCTGTCAACGCCGAGATCAGCCAACCGTTTCGCGTCTTCGAGATTCTGCACGCCCTTGATCACGATCTTGCCCGGCCACATGGCGCGGATGGCCTTCAGGTCGTCGTAGTTGATCGAGGGATCCATAGCGGAGTCAACCAGTTCTGCCACAGTGCCGCCGGTGGTGGAGAGTGACGCGAACTCGAGTGGGGGCGTGGTGAGGAAGTCGAACCACCACCACGGGCGAGGAATCGCGTTGAGGATCGTGCCAGCAGTCAACTGTGGCGGGATCGAGAAGCCGTTGCGCTTGTCCCGCAGTCGCGCGCCGGCGATCGGGGTGTCGACGGTGAACATGAGGGTGTCGTAGCCGGCGGCCGCGGCACGCTCAACAAGTCCGTACGAGATTTCTCGATCGCGCATCACGTAGAGCTGGAACCAGTTGCGGCCATCAGGGTTCGCGGCCTTCACATCCTCAATGGATGTCGTGCCCAGTGTCGACAGAGTGAACGGAATTCCTGCTGCCGCTGCTGCACCCGCACCGGCAATCTCGCCCTCGGTCTGCATGAGTCGCGTGAACCCGGTGGGCGCAATACCGAAGGGCATCGCGGACAGGCCGCCCAAGATCTGGGTGGTGGTGTCGACGGTAGAGGCGTCGCGAAGGATCGATGGGTGGAATTCGATGTCTTCGAAGGCCTGGCGCGCACGGCTGAGCGAGATCTCGCCTTCGGCCGACCCATCCGTGTAGTCGAAGGCGGCCTTGGGGGTGCGGCGCTTCGCAATCGCCTTGAGGTCGTAGATCGTGAGGGCGCTGTCGAGGCGACGCTTCTTGCCGTTGAGTTCTGGTGTCTTGAACTTCATGAGCTTGGCAAGCTCTACGGGGTTCGGGAACTGACGCTTAACCATTGGTGTGCCTTTAGTTGGTGGTGTGGAGGTGGGTGAGGAGGCGATCGCGTGCCCCCACAATGTGGTCGCGGGTGAGACGCTCAGCGGTCGCGGCATCCCCGGCGGTGATGGCATCGAGGATGCCCTGATGCTGGTCAGCCACTTTGCGGGCGGTAATCAGGTGGGCTGATTGAACCTGCCCGATGCACAACTCGATTTCACCCATCAGCAGTTCGTGCATGCGGCTGAGACGTGGGCTGGGCTGACCCGCTACGAGGGCACGGTGAAATTGGATGTCGTCGTGCGCGAAGTCTGCCGAGCCTGACCGCAGTGAACGGTGGGCGCGCAGCGCATCCGCGGGGATTGTGCCGTTTTGGGTGAGCGCCGCGATAGCCGCGCCTTCAACGATCGCGCGATTGGCGAAGAGATCGTTGATGTCGGTGGCGCTGAGGACGGGAACACGAGCGGCCTGGTGGGGCTCACGACGCAGAAGGCCGTCGGCCACGAGGCGTTCGATCGCGATGCGTGCTGTGGGCCGCGCCACGCCGAAGCGCAGTCCAACGGCCGACTCGGTGATCGCGGAGCCGGGCGCGTCTAGCTGAGCAATGATGTCGGTGCGGAGCTTCTGGGCCACCGCCTCCGGGAGCACTGGCGCATTCTCGATCATTGCCCGCTCCTTCTTCGTCAACTCAGATTGTAAAACAATTTAGCAGAATGTATGACAAAAGAGAATAGCGATCGGTAGGGTTGCTAGATAGGTGCTAGTGCACAACAAAGGAGATGACATGACTGATCGTTTGGCTTGGGGAATCCTCGGTACCGGGTGGATTGCGGGCTTACAAACCAGTGACCTCATCGAACACGGTTTCAACGTCGTCGCGGTGGGTTCACGAACTGAGGCCTCCGCCACAGAATTTGCCACAAAGTATGGCATCCCGACCGCCCACGGCAGCTATGAAGACCTCGTCGCCGACCCCAACGTTGACGCCATCTACGTCGCGACGCCTCACCCGTTTCATGAAGAGCACGCCCTGCTCGCGCTCAACGCGGGCAAGCACGTTCTTGTAGAGAAAGTGTTCACGATGAATGCGGCGCAGGCCGAGACTGTTGTTGCCCGGGCATCCGAACTCAACCTCGTTGTGCTGGAAGCAATGTGGACGCGCTACCTGCCCCACATGGTGCGTATTCGCGAAATCGTGAAGAGCGGCGCGCTCGGCACCATCCGCAGCGTGATGGCGGACCACAACCAGAACATTTCGATGGATCCGCTGCACCGCATCAACAACCCACTCCTCGGCGGTGGCGCACTGCTCGACCTCGGCATCTACCCGATCTCGTTCACCTACGACATCCTCGGAGCGCCCACGAGCATCGTGGCGGTCGCCACCAAGACCGTAACCGACGTCGACCGCCAAACGTCGATGATTCTGAGCTACGGTGACGAAGCCCAAGCGGTGCTCCAGTTCACCCTTGACCTTGCGGGCCCCACGCGTGCCGTGATCGTCGGCAGTGAAGGTCGCATTGAGATCGACGAGACTTGGTACGCGCCGACCACCTACACGCGCTTCGATGGCAAGGGCACTGTTGTCGAAGAGTTCGACGGCACTGTTACGGGCCGCGGCATGCAGTTCCAAGCGGCAGAACTTGAACGCCTCGTGGCCGCCGGTGAGCTCGCCAACGACATCCTCTCGCCAACCGAGAGCGTTGAGATCATGCACACCCTCGACGAGATCCGCCGCCAAATCGGGCTGACCTACCCGATGCTCGACGAGAACTAAGCCGCTGCGACCTGCCGCGGGGCTTAACCCTGCGGCAGGTTCAGGGCTGGTTGACGCGAACGCTTGTGGCACGAGTCAGGCACGCGCTGCCCGAGTTTCCGTCGGCGCTTCGGCCCATGTGACGGGGTTATGCGCGCGGTTCGTACCGTCTCAGCGGCATCGACCGAGTGATCACGGTTCGCAGTGACTCGAGACTGCCGGAGAGAAGTCCCGCGGCACGAGCCTGTACGAGTACGTTTCCCAGCGAGGTCGCCTCAGAAGGTCCGGCGATGACGGACAGCCCACTGCGGTTGGCGGTCAGCTGGCACAGTAGAGCGTTTTGCGATCCACCTCCGACAATGTGGATGACCTTCACGTTCTTCCCCGACAGCTTTGCGGCATCGTGCACGGCGCGCGCGTACGCTTCGGCGAGGCTCTCATTGATGGCGCGAGTGACCTCGGCTGGCGACTGCGGTGCAGGCTGACCGGCTTCGATGCAGCACTGAGCGATACGAGCCGGCATGTCACCCGGCGCAAACAGACGTGCATCATTGGCATCAAACACTGACCCGCTTGGCAGCGCTGCGGCCCCTTCAATGAGTGCAGGCAAATCGATATCGAGGCCTTCGCGTTCCCAGGTGCGGATGCTTTCTGACTGCAACCAGAGCCCGGTGATGTTCTTGAGGAACCGGATTCGGCCATCAACGCCGGTTTCATTGGTGAAGTTGGCGAGGCGTGCGGCTTCGCTCAACACGGGCTGTTCCAGCTCGACGCCGGCGAGGGACCAGGTGCCCGAGGAAATGTACGCAAAATCGTCGTCGAGAGCGGGGATGCCCACTACCGCGGAGGCGGTGTCATGCGAACCAACCGCAACAACCGGGAGCTGCGCGCCAATCTCAGCCTGAACACTGGGCAGCAATTCACCGAGTGTCTGCCCCGGGTCGACGATTTGGGCGAAGAGACTGGCGTCAAAGCCGAGCCGGCTAATGAGGTCGGTTGACCACTCTTGGGTGTGCACATTCAGCAGCCCCGTTGTCGACGCGTTGGTACGTTCGGCTGCCTCGACGCCCGTAAGCCAATACCCGATGAGATCGGGAATCAGCAGAGCAGTGTCGCCGGGCTGAACGCGCACCGCTAGCCGGTCGGCGGTGAACTGGTAGAGCGTATTGATCGGCATGAACTGCATCCCGCTGACGGAGTACAGTTCTTTCTGCGACACGAGTTCATGGGTTACCCCAACAGCCGCGTCGGTGCGCGCGTCGCGGTGCGAATACGGGTTGCCCAGCAGGGCGCCCCCGCGCAAGAGCCCATAATCGAGCCCCCACGAGTCAACACCGATGCTGCGTAGTTCAGGGTTGTCGTTCGCGGCCTTTCGCAGCCCAATTATCAACGAGCGGAACAGCTCGAGCGCATTCCATTGCAAGCCATCAACGGTGCCTTGCCACGTGCGCACCGGGTTGTTCATGAACCGCTCGACAATTTCGAGACGCACAATGTCGTTGTCGATATGACCAACGACAACACGTCCACTGGACGCGCCGAGATCGACCGCGGCGACCGATCCTTGGGTCATCGGAGGAACGCCGCCGCTACACCGGAGTCAACAGGGATGTGCATTCCTGTCGTGCGACTGAGCTCGGGGCCGGTAAGCACCCACACTGCATCAGCGACATTTTCAGGAACGACCTCGCGACGCAGGATAGTTCGGTTCGCATAGAACTGACCGAGATCTTCTTCTTTGACACCGTAGGTCTTTGCGCGGTTGGCGCCCCAGCCTGAAGCGAAGATTCCTGAGCCGCGCACGACACCGTCGGGATTAATTCCATTGACGCGAATGCCGTGACCGCCGAGTTCGGCAGCGAGCAAGCGCACCTGATGCGCCTGATCGGCCTTGGTCGCCGAATATGCGATGTTGTCTGGGCCAGCGAAAATCGAGTTCTTTGACGAGATGTAGACGATATCGCCACCCATGCCCTGCTCGATTAGAGCCTTCGCAGCAGCCTTCGCCACCAAGAACGATCCCTTGGACATCACGTCGTGCAGCAGATCCCATTCTGCCTCTGTGGTCTCCAACAACGAGCGCGCGATCGAGAGACCAGCGTTGTTGACAACGAGGTCTAGTCCGCCGAAGGCGAGAAGGGCAGCATTCACGGCGGCCTGCACGGCGGCAGCGTCTGAGACATCGGCGGCCACCCCAATGGCAACATCGGTGGAACCGAGCTCTGCGGCCGCGGCCTGGGCTTTTTCGAGGTCAAGGTCGGCGATGACAACGCAGGCGCCATCCGCCGCGAGCCGGGTCGCGATGGCCTTGCCAATACCGGAAGCCGCACCGGTCACGAAAGCGATTCGGCCCTGATGGCTCTTCGGCTTCGGCATCCGCTTCAGCTTCGCCTCCTCGAGAGCCCAGTACTCAATCCGGAACTTTTCCGCATCAGAAATTGGGCTGTACACAGAAAGGGCCTCGGCGCCACGCATGACGTTGATGGCGTTGAGGTAGAACTCGCCAGCCACGCGGGCGGTCTGCTTGCTGACGCCGTAGCTGAACATGCCCACCCCGGGAATCAAAACGATCGCCGGGTCGGCGCCACGCATCGCGGGGCTATCAGGGGTGGCGTGCTTCTCGTAGTACGCGGTGTATTCGATGCGGTACGCCTCGTGCAGCTCCTTGAGGCGCTCGATAGACGCTTCAATGGAGGCGTCCGCGGGCAGATCTAGCAGCAGTGGCTTGACCTTAGTGCGCAGAAAGTGGTCAGGGCAGCTTGTGCCGAGGGCCGAGAGGTTGGGCGCTTTTGTGCTGCCGAGAAACTCCAGCACGCGTGGGTCGTCCGTGAAGTGGCCAACCATCGGCTTGTCTTGCGATGCGATCCCTCGAATGGTGGCGGCAAGGGCGGCAGCTTTGGTGCGGCGTTCTTCCTCCGGAAGCGCAGCGTTTGTGGCGACCTGAGTGCCGAACGGGGTTGCCGAACCTGCGGCATCGATGTGGGCCTGCGCGGTGTCAATGATCCAGCGACTGTTCTTTTCGCACTCCGCCGAGGTGTTTCCCCAGGCAGTAATGCCGTGGCCGCCGAGGATGCAGCCGATGGCTTCTGGGTTCTTCTCTTTGATGGCGGCGATGTCGAGCCCGAGCTGGAATCCGGGGCGGCGCCAATCAACCCAAACGACTGCGCCGCCGAAAATCGTCCCGGTCAGCTTCTCGCCGTCTTTGGCGGTCGCGATTGCTATGCCTGCATCGGGATGCAGGTGGTCTACGTGAAGCGCATCGACGAGAGCATGCATGGCGGTGTCGATGGAGGGAGTCGCGCCTCCGGAGCCGTGAAGGCAGTAGGCGAAGGCGTCGACCATCTCGTCTTCGCGGTCAACGCCAGGGTAAACATTCTTGAGCGCTCGGATGCGGTCGAGGCGCAGAACAGCGAGACCTGACTCTGTCAGTGTGCCGAGGTCGCCACCGGAGCCCTTGACCCACAGCAGTTCAACCGGTTCGCCAGTGACGGGGTCAATGTCGGTGCCCTTCGCGGAGGTGTTGCCGCCGGCGTAATTGGTGATTTTGGGGTCGCTACCCAAAGTGTTGCTGCGAGCAACAAGCTCAGCCGTGGTCGAGTTCTTCATTGGGCTCCTGACTCTGCGTCTGTGAAGTGGTCTGATCGACGATGATACGCTGCGTGTGAGCAATTGTGAAATGTAACACTAAATAACACACAAAGTCACAACGGGCTGGAGCTGCTAACGCAGTTCGACGTGGTCGCGGAATGAGTCGAGTCGGCTGTCGTTGGGGGCAAGCTCGGTAATGAGCACGGCGATCTGCGACAGCTCAAGGGCGGCCGCCGTGGCGTCTTGGTCGAGCTTTGACGAGTCGACACACAGTATGATCTCTTTCGATGCCTTGGCGAAGACCTGCTTCATCTGCGCTTCAGCGAGTGACACCTCGGTTGTACCGGACTCGGCAACGACCGCACTCGACGATGCAAAGAAGCGGCCGTAGCGCAAGGACTGCGCGGTCTGCACTGCCAAGGGGCCCACGAAGGCACCCGTTGATTCTTCTGTCTCGCCACCAATAAGAATCGGAGTCACGCCAACCGTGTCCTTGATGGTCGTGTAGGTCGGATAGGAATTCGTGGCAACGATAAGGCCAGATCTCGGCCCCAGTTTGCTCGCCATGGTGCCCACCGTCGTCGATGAGTCAAGAGCGATCGAGCCGAATCGTGGCACGAACGCGAGGGCCTTGTCGGCGATGATCTCCTTCGCGCGGGAGCGCACAGAGCGTCGTTCTTCAAACGGGCGAGGGCGAAGGACCGAGATCGCGCCACCGCGAACCCGTCGCAGCAGCCCTTCGGCCTCAAGGTCAGCCAGGTCTCGGCGGATGGTCATTGCGGACACCCCGAGCACATCAGCAGCATCGGTGAGGCGGATGACGCTCTCCTGCTCGAGCGAGCCCAGCAGTTGCTTGCGTCGATCTTCGGATTCAGCGCTGCCCGTCGTGGCCATTTTTATCCCGTTTCTTTGTGGTACCTATGCAGGCAAATATAACAATATCTTGTTTCTACCCTTTATTCGCCTGCTATCTATTGCGTGTTGATATCTAACGTTGACACACAAATGGTGTGGTGCTACATTCCCTAAACGGGGTTCATTGAACCCACATTTATTGGCAGCGTCGCCATTCCGGTGGCGCGCAAACTGCAAGGGAGAGCGTCGCTGATGACCTCTGAGGCCTACGACAACGTTGTGACGTCAGCAACGGCATACGATCGTGTACTCGATGCCGGCAACGGCATCGTTCGATTGGCGCCCGCGTGGGTTCCCCGTGCATTCTGCACACCTGGCAAGCGCATCCGCCTTCACCCCGACGACTACTTTCCCCTCGGTCACGGTCGCGGCGGTATTGACGAGCGCTGGCTCTCCTCATCGATCCGTGCCGACAACGGTCCGCTCACCGGCGCCTATGAAGGCCTTAGCCTCGTCGTCGATCCCGATGGCGGACTTCTGCCGTTCGATGAGTTCATCGCTCACCACAAGGACGGACTCATCGGGTCGCGTCTCTGGGAGCGCTTCGGCGCCTGGACGATGTACTCCAAGTTTTACGACAACCTCATGCCGTTGCCCTTTCACGTGCACCACTCAGATGAAAAGGCCGCGCTTGTCGACAAGGTAGGTAAGCCTGAGGCTTACTACTACTCGCCTCACATGAACGACAACCTTGGCATGCAGCCGATCTCGTTCTTCGGATTTCAGCCGGGCACCACTCGCGACCAAGTCAAAGAGCGCCTCATGCGTTTTGCTCACGGTGGAGATAACCGCATCACCGACCTGTCGCTCGGGTACCGCACACAGCTCGGTACCGGATGGGACATCCCAGCTGGCGTTCTGCACGCACCGGCAAGTATCTGCACCTACGAACCCCAGTCCGCAAGCGACGTTTTTGCAATGTGCGAGTCCTGGAGCAATAACAAGGAAGTACCAGAGGAACTGCTCTGGAAGGATGTGCCCGAGGCCCACCACGGCGACTACGAGTTCCTCCTCGACCTTCTCGATTGGGAAAAGAACGTTGACGCCGAGTTCGTTTCTCACCGCTTCATGAACCCGTACCCCACAGCTGCATCCGTAGCCGATGGTGGCACCGCCTACGTCGAGAACTGGATAGTCTATCGCTCGGAATCTTTCAGTGCGAAAGAGCTCACAGTGCGTCCCGGTCAGACAGTGACAATCAAGGATCAAGACGCGTACGGTGTTATCTTCGTTCAGGGCGGCGGCACCTTCGGGGCGCACGACGCGCAGGCAGCGACCGTCATTCGTTATGGGCAGCTCAGTCAAGATGAGTTCTTCGTTTCTGAAGCTGCAGCCCGGGCCGGGGTCACGATTACGAACCGCAGCTCTACCGATGACATCGTTATGCTCAAGCACTTCGGTCCTGGTAATCAGGAGCTCGGCCATGTCGGCTGATATTCACGGAATCCCCGTTGACGAGGCCATCCTTCGGGTAGGCACGCTCGATCAATTCGCCCGCGTGGATCGCTTCGTCGAAGACGACGGTCCCGCGCGGGGCGCTCGTCGCTTTCGCGTTGTCAACGGGGGAGGGCTCGAATTCGACGTTCATCCCGACCGTGCGCTCGACATCGGTGCGGCGACCATTAACGGCGTTCCGCTGGCATGGTTGTCGTCGACCGGATTTACGCGCCCCGAGGCACGGGAACCCGACGGCCGCGGATGGCTCCGCACCTTTGCGGGCGGCCTCGTCACCACGTGCGGTCTCGACAGCTTCGGCCCGCCGGCAGATGACGAAGATGGCGTCTCAGGGATGCACGGTCGCATAGGTTCTCTCTCGGCCCGCGTCTCGGAGGTAACTGTTACTCCCGAGCTCATCACGATTGCCGGTGAGGTGCGCCAGACCGCTGTATTCCAAGAGAACTTGGTTCTGCGTCGCCGAATCACTTCCCGCATCGGTTCCACATCGTTCACCATCGAAGACACGGTCACGAACGAAGGCGAGAGCTCAAGCCCCCACATGGTGCTCTACCACGTGAATCTTGGGTGGCCACTGCTCGACGCTGGTGCAGTCATCGACATCCCCTCCTCTTCCGTAGTGCCGCGTGATGCAGACGCAGTCGCAGGGTTCGACCAGCGCGCCGAGATCGGCGAACCAGTGGCGGGTACGCGCGAACAGGTGTACGTGCACACCGCAGGCGCTGAGCGCGTAGCCCGAGTCACCAACGCCGCCCGCGGACTCAATTTCACGCTCCGTTACTCAGAAACACTTCCGGCACTCTTCCAGTGGAAGCTCACGGCGACAAAGCACTATGTGCTGGGTCTTGAGCCCGCAAATACTGCCGAAATCCAGGGCCGTGCCGCTGCTCGCGACAACGACATCTTGCCGAGGCTTGCACCGGGCGAAAGCCGTTCATACGCGATCGAGATTGAGGTGGATGCAGCATGACCCACACCCCGCTGCTAGAACTTAAAGGCGTAACGAAGTCGTTCGGTGCGGTCGCCGCTCTGGTCGATGCCGACCTCGCGCTTGATGCCGGATCGATTCACGCTGTTATCGGTGAGAACGGTGCGGGCAAGTCAACTTTGGTGAAGATCATCGGTGGCCTGTACCGTCGCGATAATGGTGAATTCTTGCTCGAGGGCGAGAGTGTTGACTTCCAGAACACGCACGAGGCTAAGGCCTCAGGAATTTCTGTGATCTACCAAGAGCCGACATTGTTTCCCGACCTTTCTGTCGCAGAAAACCTCTTCGTCGGTCGGCAGCCATACACACGTTTCGGCTTTCTTGACCGCGCCAGGATGCGTCGCGAGACCCGGGAGTTGACGCTGCGTCTCGGCGTTCCCATCGACCCCGACCGCGAAGCGCGTGGCCTGTCGATCGCCGACCAGCAGGTAGTCGAGATCGCCAAGTCAATCTCCGTCGGCGCCAAAGTAATCATCATGGACGAGCCGACCGCGGCCCTCTCCGGCATTGAAGTCGAACGTTTGATGGGCATTGCCCGTCAGCTGCGAGACGAGGGCAAGGGCCTCATTTTCATCTCGCACCGCTTCGACGAAGTATTCGCACTCTGCGACGTGTTGACCGTTATGCGTGACGGCAGCTACGTCGCCACTAATCAGACCGCAGAGGTCACAGAAGACGAAATCATCCGGCAGATGGTCGGTCGCAGTGTTGAGAATCTGTTCCCGAAAGAAGTTGCGGAAGTCGGAGATGCCGTGCTTGAGGTCGAAAATCTCACCAGCATTGGCGTGTTCGAAGATGTGAGCTTTACGGTTCGCTCGGGTGAGATTGTCTGTTTTGCCGGTCTCGTTGGTGCCGGACGCAGCGAAATCGCGCGGGCAATATTCGGTGTTGACGGCTACGACTCCGGGTCCGTTCGCATCGGAGGAGCGAAGGTAGCTCGCAGAAATCCTGCCGCCGCAATGCGCTTGGGCATGGGCTTCGTTCCTGAAGACCGACGCAAGCAGGGCTTAGCGATGACCGCCGGGGTGCAAACCAACATCACCATGGCGATCCGCAATCGGCTCGCTCGCTTCGGAATCATCACGTCGAGGCTTGAAGAACCAAGCGCCCGAAACTGGGCAGCCCGTTTGCAAGTCAAGACAAACGCTCTCGACACCGAGGCGCAGATGCTTTCCGGAGGTAACCAGCAGAAGCTCGTTCTCGGCAAGTGGTTGGCCACGGAGCCGAAATTCCTGATTGTCGACGAGCCGACACGAGGAATCGACGTTGGCACGAAGGCAGAGGTTCACCGTCTGCTCTCCGAACTCGCCGGCAATGGCGTCGCCCTGCTGATGATTTCTTCTGAACTCCCCGAAGTTTTGGGAATGGCTGACCGAGTGCTCGTCGTTCGAGAGGGCCGGATTACGGCCGAGTTCTCGCGCGAGGCGGCCACCCCCGAGAACGTAATGTACGCCGCGACCCACGCACCGGAGGTGGCAGCATGACCACGACCCTGAAACTCCCGCCAATCGAGACGGGGCGATCTGTGTTCGGCAAGATCATTCACGCTCGCGAGGTCGGCCTTATCGTGCTCATCATCGCGCTCGTTGCGGTGACGACAGTGATCCAGCCATCGTTCCTCTTCAGCGATGGAGGGTTCCGTGAGCTGCTACGCCAGCCGACCATCCTGATTCTGATCGCGCTCGGTCAAGCGATCGTCATCATCACTAGGAACATAGACCTCTCCGTCGGCTCGATTCTGTGCCTGTGTACCTATCTCTCTGGTTGGCTCTTCGCCAACGTGCCCGGAATCCCGATTCCGGTCGTTGTCGTGATCGGTATCTTGCTTGGCGCATTCCTCGGATTGATCAACGGGTTGCTCGTTGCGTTCCTGAAAGTGCCGTCTCTCGTGATCACTCTGGGCACGCTCTACGCCTACCGCGGTATCGCGATCCTGTGGATCGGCCCGCACTTCATCCGCTCGAGCTGGTTGCCGCCCGAGTACCGCAAGCTGGGCACCATGCAGGTCTTCGGCATCCCTGTGCTGCTGATCATTGTCGCTATCGTGGTGCTCTTGGTCGGATGGTTCATGACGAACCGTCGGGCGGGACGCGACCTGTACGCGCTGGGTTCAAACCCCGAAGCCGCAACACTCTTTGGTCTCAGCGAACGTCGACTCACTCTCAACGCATTTGTCACGAGCGGAGCGCTCGCCGGCCTCGGTGGTCTCGTCTACCTGTCGATTTATGCCACGGGTGACGCAAAAGTCGGCACCGGTTATGAACTTGAGTCGGTTGCCGCAGCAGTGGTCGGTGGTGTCGCCATCATCGGCGGATCGGGCACAATCTGGGGCGTCGCGCTAGGAGCATTCTTCCTGGCCACCATTAGCAGTGCGCTTCCCGTGCTCGGTGTTCCCAGCCTCTGGCAGCAGTCGATCGTCGGTGTCTTCATCGTTGGCGCAATCCTGCTCGACCGACTTCTGTTCCTGAACCGAACACTTCAGGCCAAGAGAAAGGGGCGCGCACTATGAGCGCTGTCATGACTGACCCCGCCGCGGCAGCAAAGTACCAGCGCTTCGGCCGACCGCTCTGGCGTCGACTGCTCTTGCGCACCGAAACTGCCATCATCTTGGCCATCGTGCTGCTGATTATCATCGCAACCGCAACGGTGCCGTACTTTGCGCAGCCGTACACCTACCTGACGATGCTCCTCAACTCGGCGCCGATCCTGCTGATGTTGATTCCCGTCACCTTGATCATCATCACGGGTGAAATTGACCTGTCGGTGGGGAGCGTGCTCGGCTTCTCGAGCGTAATCTTCGGATTGTCGTATGCCGCGGGCGTTCCTCTTTTGGTGGCCGCAGTGCTGGCGATCGTCGGTGGAGGTCTGATTGGCCTGTTCAACGGGGTGCTCGTTACCGTCGTCGGATTACCGAGCCTCGCTGTCACCATTGGAACATTGGCGCTCTTCCGCGGCATCGCTGTTGGGTTGCTCGGAACTAGGGCGGTCACTGACTTCCCTGAAGAAGTTCTCGGCTTCGTCATCTCACCGATCTTTGGATCACCACTTCCCATGGTCACAGTAGCGATCCTCGTGCTGGTCGTCGCGTTCGCAGTACTCCTGCACTTCACCCCGTTCGGTCGCGGAGTCTTTGCGATCGGGCTGAGCCCGGAAGCTGCAGCCTTCTCGGGGGTGCGGGTCAACCGCACCAAGCTGATCCTGTTCGTGCTGAGTGGATTGGTCGCCTCGGCGACCGGCGTCTACTACACGCTGCAGTACAGCAATGCAATCGGTACAAACGGATACGGATTCGAACTTCAGGTCGTCACGGCAATAGTGCTCGGCGGTGTGTCGATTTGGGGCGGCCGAGGAACGCTGCTCGGCGCACTGGCTGGCGGAGTACTGATCGCGGCGCTCAACAAGACGCTCCAGCTCGCCGGAATCGGATCCGACACCATCAGCATCGTCACCGGTGCTGCCCTTATCTTCTCCGTTGTCGTCGCTAGTGTCGCCGGATCGATCTCGCGCCGACGTCGAGGAAAGGCTTCCGCTATCGCTGCGGGAGCGTAGCGCCAACCAGTTTCACCATCCCAACCACAATGCACCAACAATCCACACAGGAAGGCAGAACAATGAAGTTTACGTTCAGTAAAGCCTCGCGCAAGCGCGGGGTAGCAGCTGTAGTAACCGTCGCGGCCAGCGCGATACTGCTCACCGGCTGCGTTGCCCCCACGGGCGATGACAGCGGAGACGGCGACGCAAACGCAAGCGGAAGCATTACCGTCATCCCTAAGAGCCTGGGTAACAAGTATTTTGAGGCGTCGGACAAGGGCGCCGCGGAAGCAGCGGACGAGCTCGGTCTTACATTTACCGAGGCAGGCCCGACCGCTACTGGTTCGGCCGACCAAGTTCCCTTCATCCAGACGGCAATCCAGACGGGCCAGGGAGCTATCGCCATCGCGGCGAACGACCCCGCAGCCGTATGTAACGACCTGAAGGCGGCGCAGAGCGCCGGCGTCAAGGTTGTCGCCTACGACACCGACACCGACTGCCGCGATGTATTCATCAACCAGGCTACGGTCGATGGAATCGCACAGGGTCTTGTTGACCTCACGTCGGCTCACCTCGGCCCTGACGGCGGAACCATCGCCATCCTGTCCGGTGGGGCAAACGCAGCCAACCTGAACGCATGGGTTGATCGCATCACAGCCATCATCGAAGAAGACCACCCCGAGATCACGATCGCCAAGGTCGCGTACGGTGACGACATCGACGAGAAGGCATACCAGGAGGCTCAGGGACTCATCCAGAGCATCCCGGACCTCGACGCGATCATCGCACCCGACACCGTATCGGTGAAGGAAGCCGCTCACTACCTGGCTGACACCCCTGAGTACCAGGGCAAGGTTTGGGTAACCGGTCTTGGTCTGCCGAGCGAAATGGTTGAGTACATCGACAGTGGCGTTATTGAGCAGTTCGGTCTCTGGAACCCAGAAGACCTCGGCTACCTCGCTTCGTACGCTGCTCAAGCTCTGATCAATGGCGACATCACTGGTGCTGAAGGTGAGACGTTCGAGGCAGGCAAGCTCGGCGAGTACACGGTCGGCCCCGACGGAGAGGTCGTCCTCGGCCCGATGTTCGTCTTCGACTCGAGTAACGTAGGCGACTTCTCCTTCTAAGGACTAGTCAACTCATAAGATTCGTCGAAAGACGAACTGAACATCACGGTAGAGCCCGCGGCAATGCTTGTTGCGGGCTCTACCTGTCCAGCGGGAAGGGGCCAATGATGGCGACCATTCATGACGTTGCACGCCACGCAGGTGTGTCGGCAGGAACGGTGAGCAACGTGCTCAACCGGCCGTCCTACGTGGCCTCTTCTACGCGCGAGCGGGTCCAGATGGCAATCTCTGAACTGGGTTACGCTCCGATCCAAAATGCACGACGATTTCCCGCCGGCCGTCAGCGTACGCTGGGGCTCGCCTTGGCCGATTTAGCCAACCCATTCTTTGTGGATGTTGCACTGGGGGCAGAGGCTGAGGCCAAGTCTCTCGGCGTCGGCGTCGTCATGACTCACAATGGCAATGATGCCGGGCGTGAGCACGACAATCTTAATGTGCTGGTCCAGCAACGCGTGCACGGCATCATGATTGCGCCAGTGCAGGCTGACGACGTAGCACTCGACCGGTTCGACTCCCGCAACGTTCCGCTGGTGTACGTCGACAGGGTCGCTGAGCAGTCCAGTCGTTGCTGGGTCAAAACCGACGACTTTGCTGGCGGACGACTTGCCGGCGAACACCTCGTTGCCCTCGGGCACCGCGACATCGCTTTCGTCGGTGACCTCGGCACCAACCCTCAGGTCGATCGACGCTATGACGGCTTCACCGAAGCCGTTTCACCGATCGGCATCGAGCCCAGCCGTGTCGTCGCCGACTCGTGGCAGATTCAGGATGGACGGCACGCTGCTGCGAGTATCGCGATGCTCCCCATCCGCGAACGCCCCACCGCCGTCATGTGCGGCAACGACCTCCTTGCGCTTGGAGTGCTCTTAGAGCTCGCGCACCGCGGCATACGGGTACCCGAAGAGATCACCATCATCGGATTCGACGACCTCATGTGGGCGCAGGCCGCCACAGTGCCGCTCACCACGGTGCGTCAGCCCCGTGAAGAGTTGGGGCGGCGTGCCGTTCGTATGCTTCTCGACGAAATCGACCGTGGTGAGTCTCACGCTCACCACCACGACTTGCTTGTCCCTGAATTGGTGGTGCGCGACTCGAGCGCGGCACCCCGATCGTCGCGCGTTTCTGCGTGACGACTACATCATCAGCCCAGAGAAGGAATGAATCATGGCTACCAACTGGCAACCCAGCCTCGTTACTGAGGACCTCATTAATCTCACCCGTACTCTCGGGGAACCGGCCAAGGACCTCGTGATCCTCGCCGAGGGAAACACGTCGAAGCTACTTGTTGACGGGCGTCTTGTTGTGAAGGCATCAGGCGTGTACATGGCTCGCGCCGACGCAAATGATTTTGTGGTGACCGATGTGCAGCCGCTCATCGACCTCATGGACGATCCTGAGTCGACCCAAGAAGATTTGACCACGCTGCTCGATGCCGGCGAGCACGACGGTGTTCGGCGTCGCGGGTCCATCGAGACGCTCGTGCATGCTGCGGTGCAGTCCGTGCTGCCGACAGCGTATGTCGCGCACACTCACCCCACTGCGGTGCTTGGCCTACTCTCGAGCATTCATGCGGAAACCGCTTTTGCGGAGTGGGTGTACTCCGACGAAGCTGTCGTGATCGGCATCCCGCTCTTCGTTCCTTACGCAGCGCCGGGCATTGCGCTCGGGCGCCTCTTCCTCGAGCGCTTGCGTGACTACTTTGCCGAGCACGGCGAGCTGCCCTCGGTGGTGCTGTTGGGCAATCACGGCATCGTCGCCATCGGCGGCAGTGCGGATGCCGTTGAAGCAATCACCCTCATGACCGTCAAGGGGGCGCGAACCCGTGTGCAGGCGCTGTCGATTGGTGGCGTTTCGGGTCTCGGCAGTGAGGCTGTGGCGCACTACTTTGAGCGCACTGACATGATTGAGCGCCGCAAGAACTTGGCTGGCACCGTCTAGTGGCAAGAATGGGCGGGCTCTGACGATGACGGCACTGTGGGTTGGCATCGATCTGGGAACCCAGAGCACGAAGGTATCCATCGTCGATGATGAGGGCGATGTCGCGGCGTCTGCGTCGTTGCCTCTGGTCAGCCATCGAGAGGGAAAACGTCACGAGCAAGATCCCGAGGCGTGGATCACCCAGGCTGGTGCGGCACTTGCCGCAGCGCTGGCATCGCTAGCCGCGAACTCAGCGGAACGCATTGCAGGGGTGTCGATTTGCGCCACCTCCGGCACCGTCACCACGGTGGATTCCCTGGGTCATCCCCGCTCGCCTGGCATCATGTACGACGATGCCAGGGCTGGTGAGCTCGGACAAGACGCCAACGAGGCGGATCCGGAGCGGTGGGCTCGACTCGGCTACCGCATCCAACCAACGTGGGCTTTGCCGAAGATTGCGTGGCTCGCGCGCAACAATCTGCTGACGGGAGACCGCTGGGTCGCCCACCAGGGCGATGTGCTCGCGGCGGCTATGGTCGGAACACGGGTCGCTTCTGACTGGAGTCACTCCCTTAAATCGGGCTACGACCTTCTTGAGCTGGAGTGGCCCGTTGGCGCCCTCACCGCCCTCGGCATTGACCCGGCGAAGTTGCCCCAGGTTGTCGCCCCTGGCAGCGAGCTCGGGCAGTCGGATGCGCGGTGGGCAGAACAAACGGGGCTACCAGTCGGCACTCCTGTCTTCGCCGGAATGACGGATGGCTGTGCCGCTCAGCTTGGTGCCGCGACACTGGGCCTCGGTGACTGGCATACGGTGATCGGCACGACAATGGTGCTCAAGGGAGTGACTGACCGCATCATCATCGACGATGCCGGTGCGGTCTACTCCCACCGGGCTCCCCATGACGGGCTCTGGTTTCCTGGCGGTGCCTCGAGTGTCGGTGCCGGCGCGATCATGACCGCCCTTCCGTCGATCGATCTCGCCGGAGTGTCTACTCGTCTTAGTGCTCTAGGTGACCAGCTACCAGCGATCCCCACGAGTTACCCCCTTGCCGGGATCGGTGAACGTTTTCCGGTGATCCGCCCGGATGCTCGCGGCTTCGTCACGATCGCTGGGGTTGATCACAGCCTCGAAGCCGCTGCCAAACTCATCGACCCCGACCGCTTGATCGCATCGATCATGCTCGGTATCGCGTGCGTCGAGCGTCTCAGTTTCGACATGATGGCTCGCGCGGGCGCTGCCATTGACGGCACGTTGAGTTCCTCTGGCGGTGGCACGAAGAACGAGTGGTGGACTCAGTTGCGCTCCGATCTGCTCGGCCGCAGCATCACCATCCCACGCTCATCAGAGGGCTCGATCGGAATGGCAATCCTTGCCGCATGGGCAGGAACGACGGGAGCATCTCTACCAGAAACAGCGTCGCGCATGTCAATTGTTGGCAGAGTCGTCGAACCGCGCTCCGAAGATTCAGCACAGTGGAACGATCGTTACGACGAATTCGTTGCCGAACTTGTCTCGAAGGAGTGGATAACCGGATGACGATTCTCTTGCTTGCGCGTCATGGCGAAACTACGTGGCATGCCAAAAACCGCTACGCTGGCAGTACGGACGTTGCTCTCACCGAGCTTGGCATTGCTCAAGGTGAGCAATTGGGGCGCTGGGCAGAGGTGCAGCAGATCGATGCCGTCTACGCCTCTGACCTCTCTCGAGCAGTGATCACCGCGACGCCAGCGGCGACCGCGCTTGGACTACCACTAACGATTGATCCTGCGCTGCGCGAGGTGCACTTCGGTCGGGGAGAGGGCCTCACCTCTGCCGAGATGCGAGTCACGTTTCCCGAAGAGGCCGCTCGTTTTGTCGCCAACCCTGGCTCTGTTCCGCTGCCAGAGGGAGAGTCGGGGAAGGTTGCCGTCGAGCGTGCGTGGGGCGCGCTCGAGAAGATTGTTACTCGGCATCCCGACGGCACCATCCTTGTCGTGATGCACTCGACGCTGCTGAGGCTCATCCTCTGTCGCTCATTTGGCATCCCGCTCGACAACTACCGCACGACGTTTCCCTCGGTGCTCAACGTGGGCATCACCACCGTGTCGTGGAACGCCAACGGCAGAGCGCTTCTCGGGTACAACGTGCCGACTGCTCTCTTACCCAGCCAGTGACCTAGACCATGTATTCAGCACCGTCATCGAAGACAGGAAAAAAATCATGACCAGTTTCGTTCAGATTGAATCATTGCTCGCCCAGCAGGCTATCGAACTGCCGTCGTGGGCTTTCGGCAATTCGGGAACGCGCTTCAAAGTATTCGGCACGCCCGGAACCCCGCGCACCGCAGAAGAGAAGATTGCGGATGCAGCGCAGGTCAACAAGTTCACGGCGCTGTCACCGTCTGTTGCCCTGCACATCCCATGGGACAAGGTTGACGACTATGCGGCGCTTGGTGCCTTTGCGAACGAGCACGGTGTTGCTCTCGGCACGCTCAATAGCAACACTTTTCAGGATGACGACTACAAGTTCGGTTCGCTAACGCACATCGACCCGACGATTCGCCAGAAGGCCATCGATCACCACTTCGAGTGCGTCGACATCATGGGCCAGACCGGTTCGCGCGACCTAAAGATTTGGCTTGCCGATGGCTCGAACTATCCAGGCCAGGCTGACCTTCGCGGTCGTCAGGATCGACTGGCGGACTCGTTGCAGCAAATCTATGACCGCTTGAGCGGTGAGCAGCGCATGGTGCTCGAATACAAGTTCTTTGAGCCCGCTTTTTATCACACGGATGTTCCCGACTGGGGTACCTCTTATGCTCAAGTGTCCGCGCTCGGTGAGCGTGCGCTCGTCTGCCTCGATACGGGCCACCATGCTCCCGGCACCAACATCGAATTCATTGCGATGCAGCTGCTGCGACTCGGAAAGCTTGGTTCGTTCGACTTCAACTCGCGTTTCTACGCCGATGATGATCTCATCGTGGGCGCGGCTGACCCGTTCCAGCTGTTCCGTATCCTCTACGAAGTTGTTCGCGGTGGCGGCTACGGCACTGACAGCGATGTCGCCTTCATGCTCGACCAGTGCCACAACGTCGAAGACAAGATCCCCGGCCAAATCCGCTCGGTGCTCAACGTTCAAGAGATGACAGCGCGTGCGCTGCTCGTCGACACGGATGCTCTCACCGCCGCCCAGACTGCTGGTGATGTGCTCGGCGCCAATGCCGTCATGATGGATGCTTTCTACACTGACGTGCGCGGTGACCTCGCTGCGTGGCGCGAGTCGCGTGGGCTCGCGGCCGACCCGATGGCAGCCTACGCAGCATCCGGTTACCAGCAGAAGATCGCGACGGAACGCGTTGGTGGAGTTCAGGCGGGATGGGGAGCTTAAGTTAAGAAGCTGAGGTATCGAACCCGTGAACTCTAATCGGGGGAACGCGTGCAGCGTTCGCGACATTGGCGAGAGGCGCGTGAGCGGAGAGGCTAGCGAGCCTCGATCACCACATGTGCGAGAGGCTCGCCTGCGAGCAGTCGGCGGGCCTGCTCGCGCACAACGGCATCCACACGTCCATGCATCGCCGAGGTGTAGCCGCCGATGTGGGGAGTGATGGTGATTCCCGGCGTTGACCACAGGGCGTGATGGGCGGGCAGCGGCTCAGGGTCGGTCACGTCGAGTGCCGCGCGAACGTGCCCAGCGGATGCCGCAGCGACAAGAGCATCCGTGTCAACAATCTTGCCTCGAGATACATTCACGAGCAGTGCCCCCGGTTTCATCGACTCAAGGAATATCGCATCAACGAGCGAGGTGGTCTCGTCTCTCAGGGGCACCGCAATTGCCACAACATCAGCTTTAGCAAGCAGTGACGGCAGGGCATCCATCGACTGCACGGCACCGCGGGCATCGCTGCGGTTCGTACGCGCGACGCGCACAACGTTTGCCTCAAATGGGGCAAGTTTGTCGGCGATCTGGTTGCCAACACCCCCAGCACCGACGATGACGACCGTCGTGCCGGCAACTCCAATGAACTCGTGTTGGTCCCAGATACCGGTCTGCTGATTGGCGAAGTGTTCAGGAAGGCCGCGCTGCGCAGAAATAATCAGGCCAACCGCGAGCTCAGCAGTAGACGCCTCATGCACGCCGACGGCATTGCAGTAGGTGATTCCTGCCGGAAGTTTGGCAGTAACCCCGTCATAGCCGAGGGATTGCGACTGCAGGGCTGCGACATCCAGACCCGCAAACTCGGCCAGTTCGCTTGGCTTACCCAAGTAGCCAAGCACGGCAAGGTCAACGTGCTGGGCCGGAGCGCCATCGGCAGCACTCCACACGATCAGGTTTACGTCGGGGAGCTGCGGTGCAAGTCGGGCGTGCATGTTCTGGTCGGCAACGGCAATGGTGATCATGCCCCCAAACTACCGCGCTGAAGCGGGGTAGTGTGGACGCATGCCACTTGCCGGAGAGTACGAACCGAGCACCTCGGACTGGGCTCGCAAGCAAGCCGAAATTTTTGAAGCCAGCAACGGACACGAGGGCAACCTCCTGCGCGGGATGCCCATCATCGTGCTGACCACGGTCGGGGCCAAGTCTGGCAAGCTACGCAAGACCGCCCTCATGCGTGTCGAGCACGACGGCAACTATGCGGTTGTTGCGTCTCTGGGAGGGGCAGCGAAGCATCCGGTCTGGTACTTCAACATCGTCGCTCACCCGCAGGTTGAACTTCACGATGTTGGCGTCAAGGGTGACTTCATGGCCCGCGAAGTGACGGGCGAAGAGAAGGCCGTGTGGTGGGAACGGGCTGTTACTGCCTACCCTCCCTATGCCGACTATCAGGCCAAGACCGAGCGCGAAATTCCCGTCTTCGTCCTGGAGCCACACTCGAGCTAGAGCGGGCAACTGCGACTACAGGGCCCGGCCGAGCCACAATCCGATAGCGGCCACGATGATGGCGATGGCGAGCATCCCAAACGAGTTCGCGATGGCAAGCCAAATACGGTGTTCCTGCAACAGACGGAGCGTCTGAAAGCTCGTGGTGCTGAATGCGGTGAACCCGCCAACCATGCCGACTCCGGCATACAGCCCTAACTCCTCGGGAATAATGTTCCCCGCGGCCGTCCCGGTAATGAGGCCGAACAGGAATGAGCCGGTGATATTGATGATGAACATCGCTACGGGATAGTTGGTGCGGATGCGCCGATGCACGAACGCGTTAACGGCGAGGCGGATGGCGGCCCCGACCCCGCCAGCGACAGCGACAAACATGGCACCAATAATCATCTGACCAACCGTTCGTGTAGCCGTAGGACTCGGTACCAATTCTTCGACGTGAGGATGCCCAACCAGACCGCCCCGGCACCGGCAGCGAGCGTCGCAGCGGCATAGCTAGCGGCCAAGAGAATGTGATGGTGCTCGGCGACAATCACGATATCGACCGCCAATTGGGCGTAGCTCGTGAGCGCACCGAGGAAGCCAACCGCCGTCAGCAGGCGAACAACGCGCATCCGCCTCGACTCCGTGCGTTCGGCAAGGGTCTGCAAGAGCAGTCCGAGAAGGAATGGGCCGACGATATTCACAATCACGGTGCCAAGCGACAGCGTCTCCCAGATCGGGGTGGACTGCGCAATGATGAATCGTACGGCGGCTCCCAGCCCACCGCCGAGTGCGGCAAGCGCGAGATGCCGGGGGCCGATGCGAATCATGACCGGCATGCCGACCACGGTGCGGGCCACCTCGATGTCGCTGTTCATCGGCAGCCTGGCCCGGATGCTGCGCCGCCAGCGCGGGAAATACCAAGGCCGACGGGCGGGGGGCTGAAGCTCTGTCGCTGTGGACGGAGTCTGGTCGTGCGGGGTGTCTAGCACAACGAGTCCTCCGGTCTTGTGGCCGCGACTTGCGCTACTAAGCCTGCGGATTCCGCCCCCAACTTTACCGAATGCTCAGTGACTCGGATTCGACCGCGACGTGCCCGAGGCGCGTCCGCGCAACCGGGATTCACCCGACTGAGTTGTGGAGCTCGGACCTGCCCCACATTTGCGTCCCATTTGAGCAAAAACAGGCGTACTGTGTGCCGGTGCACAATATCGTCCGGGGGATGGGTACCAAGCGAAAGCTGGTCAAGCCTGCGCAACTAACCCTTCTCGGTTTTTTGGTTGGCATCGTCGCAGGAACGTTCCTGCTGGCCTTGCCCATTTCGCGTACCGGTCCAGGCGGGGCCAGTCTCATTGAAGCCTTTTTCACTGCCGTCTCGGCGATAAGTGTGACTGGTCACGTGATCGCCGACACCCCCACCTACTGGACCGGATTCGGCCAGGTCGTGATCATGGTGCTCATTCAGGTTGGCGGGTTTGGTGTCATGACGTTCGCATCGATCATCGGTCTTGCGGTCATTCGGCGTCTCTCTCTGCGGTCACGGATTACCGCTGCAGCTGAAACGAAAAGTGTCGGGTTCGGTGACGTGCGCTCGCTAATTCTTGGCGTGCTCAAGATCTCCCTCATCATCGAGGGTGTTGGCGCGCTCATCTTGTTCTTCTGGTTTCTGGTGCACTACGGCAAGAACGTGGGCGAGGCGGCCTGGCTCGCCCTATTCCACGCCGTCTCGTCGTTCAACAACGCCGGGTTCGCCCTGTTCAGTGACAATATGATGTCGTTTGTTGACGACCCGGTGGTGTCACTCACCCTCTCCGCCGAGATCATCCTCGGAGGGCTCGGCTTCCCTGTGATCATTCAACTACTGCGCCACGGCGGCAACCGCCTCAAATGGAGCATGAACACCCGCATCGTGATCGCGGCAACCCCGCTGCTTCTGATCGCTGGCACGCTCTACATCACCCTCATCGAGTGGAACAATCCCGCAACCCTCGGCCCCCTCGACTGGCCGACCAAGATTCTCGCGGGCTTTTTCCAATCCGTGCAGACTCGCACGGCAGGCTTCAATAGCATCGACATTGGCGCCATGAGTGAAGCCTCCCAGTTCGGGATGACTGCCCTCATGTTCATCGGCGGTGGCCCGGCCGGCACTGCCGGTGGCATCAAGATCACAACTTTTGCGGTGCTGTTCTTCATCCTCCTCGCCGAGGTGCGCGGAGACGGAGTCGTGAACGTCTTCGGCAAGCGACTCTCGCGTGCGGTACACCGCCAAGCTATCGCCGTTGTCTTGCTGTCGGTTGGCGTTGTTGCGGCATCGACCGTTGCCATCATGTTGCTCTCGGGTTTGCCGTTGAGCGCCGTGCTCTTCGAAACCGTGTCCGCGTTCGGCACTGTCGGACTGTCTGTAGGAATCACCGCCGAGCTGCCGATCGCTGCCCAGGTGATTCTTGCCGTGCTCATGTTTGTTGGCCGCTTAGGCCCCATTGGTTTCGCAACCGCGCTGGCATTGCGCGAACGCGCTGTCCTGTATGAACTTCCCAAAGAAAGGCCGATCATTGGCTAAATTACGCCTGTTCTCAAGTTCGGACGCCTCGAGCGTGGCCGCAGCAGATTCTGTTGCCGTGATCGGTTTGGGCCGCTTCGGTCGCGCCCTAGCCCTTGAGCTCATGGCTAACGGCACCGAAGTACTCGGCATCGATGCCGACGAGTCGATCGTGCAAGAACTCAACGGTCAGCTTACGCATGTGGTGTGTGCAGATTCCACGCGCGAAGAGGTATTGCAGCAGCTGGCAGTGCCCGAGTTCGACCGGGTGGTCGTTGCGATCGGCAGTGACATTCAGGCGAGCATCCTCACCACCTCGTTGCTGCTGCGGTTTCACGTCGAGCACGTGTGGGCGAAGGCGGTCAGCGATGCTCACGGCACGATTCTGGAACAGCTCGGTGTTGGCCACGTCATCTATCCGGAGAAAGAGATGGGGCGACGCGTCGCCCACCTTGTACGCGGATCAATGCAGGACTACTTAGAGATCGGTGACGGTTTCTCGCTCGTGACAATGGCACCGCCCTCCGGAATCGTCGGCATGGCACTGGGTGAATCGCGCGTGCGCTCCACTGCTGGGGTAACGATTACGGCGGTGCGTCCGCACAACGGCGCCTGGACCCACACCGATGAAAACACCGTCATTGCGGCTGACGACACGATCTTGGTGTCAGGCCCGACCAGTAAGGCAGAAGCATTCAGTCTGCGCCGCTAGCGCTGACACCATGACGCCGCAGCGGTGTGCCGGATAAACATCAACGACCCACTGTGCCCGTGAGAGATGCGATCGGCCTGAGGAACAGGGGACGGGCGAGCAGCCAGGCCGCAGCCAGAACCACCAAAGAGGCGGCGAAGATCCAGAAACCGCCCCAGTTCATTTCGTCGTTGGCCGCATACATGTGGTTGAGGTTGTTGAGCGCCCCGGTGGCCAGTACCAGAGTGACATGCACGATGGTGAATGCGACGAAATAGAGCATGACAGGGAAGTGCACCACCCGTGCCCACTCGATCGGGTAAGCCTTGTTCAACCTCGTGGCACCCGGCGGCCAGATTGCGCTCATACGCAGTCCGGAGCTGATTGCCAGCGGCGCGGCGATGAAGGCCGTGACAAAGTAGGCGAGTAGTTGCAGCGCGTTGTAATTTACCCACCCGGACTCGACGGGCCAGTCCAGTGAGGCGTATTGAAGGGTTGCCGAGAGGGCATTCGGAATCACGCCCCAATCTGTTGGGACGATGCGCATCCACTGCCCGCTCGCGAACAGCAGCACGATGAAGATGATGCCGTTGAGCACCCAGAGAGCATCGACACTGAGGTGTAGCCACAGATCGAGGCTGATCCGCTTCGGGCTGCGTTTCGTGCGAAGCAGACCGGTATTGTTCCTCGTCCAGAAAGCACCGGGCCGCGTGTTGGTGCGCACCTGCCAGCCGCTCTTCACGATTAACAGCAGGAAGAAGATGTTCAGGAAGTGCTGCCAGCCAAGCCAGGCCGGAAAGCCTACCGGTGCGGATTCCGGCAAGGGTTGCTTGCCCGGGTAGTCGGTCATGAACTGCTGCACGCCGGCGAGCCCGGTCAGCCCCTTGGCGACTAACACCACCACCAGCAACGCCAAGATGATCAGCGGCACGAGCCAGAGCAGCGTAATCCAGCGGCTGCGCGTCGTCCTTTTACGAGTTGAAGCCATCATGCCGAGCGCGAGTTGATGGCTTCAATCAGCTGCGGCACGATGGTGAACACGTCACCGACGATTCCGAAGTCGGCCACGTCAAAGATCGGTGCGTCTGCGTCCTTGTTGATCGCCACGATGGTCTTCGCGGTCTGCATGCCCGCGCGGTGCTGGATGGCACCCGAGATGCCCAGCGCGACATACAGGTCAGGGGACACGCTGACCCCGGTCTGGCCGACCTGGGTGGTCTGGGGCGAATAGCCCGCGTCGACGGCGGCCCGGGATGCACCGACGGCCGCACCGAGGGCATCCGCCAGCTCTTCGACCATGGCGAAGTTCTCCTTCGACCCGAAGCCGCGACCGCCAGAGACGACTTTCTTGGCACCGAGCAGTTCCGGCCGTTCGGAGACCGCGGGCGCGTCGTTGTAGGAGGCGATCACGCCGGCCTGTGCTGCATCGACGGTGACCGGCTCGGAGATGACCTGAGCGGATACCGCGGGCGCGCTCTCATCGATGGCTCCCGGGCGCACGGTGATCACCGGCATCCCGGTGGTGGCCGA
>Ga0307486_1000792_pt1 | contig 26713 bp, 27 predicted proteins | sample CBIW02metaG_FD_203663 | JGI IMG/M metagenome (GOLD analysis project Ga0307486, IMG submission 203663) | Sea-ice brine microbial communities from Beaufort Sea near Barrow, Alaska, United States - CBIW 0.2 | ecosystem: Environmental > Aquatic > Marine > Coastal | place: USA: Alaska | collected...
CCCGAGCGGTTAAAAGAAGGCCTAAACCATTTCAACTAATGACAGCACCGCGCGACCAAATGAGAGAGATGAAACCAAGGAAAAAATACATTGCTAAGAAGGCTTAACTTAGTGCCATTCGGGTCAGACCCGAATGGCACTAAGTTAAGCTTGTTTTGCATAGGAAAGACAAGCCAAAAGGCACAGTCAAAATGGCATAATAAGCCATGAAAAATACAACTCCTTTATTCCCTGGTTTCCATCTTCAAACTCGGTTAATAGGGTCAGACTGGTTAATAGGGTCAGACTCGAATTAGTTCAAAATAGACGACCAGGCCTGGTAGGTTTAATCTTTAAAACGAACGAATCAAAATGTAACAAACAACCGATTTCAGCGATTTCGCCATAGTTTAGAAACCGCTCTATCACTGCCCAATCCTGCAACGATTAAACACAGCAAACCAATCGAGCCAAACAAAATGATCGGCAACAAAGTGGCCAAGGCATTGGCCTGTATTGCGAAGAAAATCCCAACACTGGTTACCCCTAAAAACAAGAAGCCCATCACCCATAATATTTTACGATGCGAAGGACTGTAGCTGTACTCTGAGCCATCATCTGGCGCTTCGAACAAATTCAAAATGGGTGCAAAAATCTTTAAAAGAGTCGGTTTCATAAAATCTCGTTAGTTACTTAAGTTCAGTGGCAAGGATTTCAGTCAATTCTAGCAGACAAGACCCACAATTGGTTCCGGCTTTTAGAGCGTGACCAATGGGTTCCACCAAAGTCAGCTTATCTTTATGAATGACTTCGACAATGGTGTTGAATTCAATGACCTTAAAACCTATCCTATTAGACCGTTAAGACGTGTATCATAACGGGCTCTAAAACATTCTAAATTCTCAACCGGATAAGGACTCCATGAAGACACCAAAACGCATTTTACCCCTAGTCGAAGACGGCCTAGTCGATGAAGTCCTCCGACCGCTTATGAGCGGTAAAGAAGCCGACGTTTTTGTGGTGCGCTCTGGCACCGAAATCCTCTGCGCCAAAGTCTACAAAGAAGCCAATAAACGCAGTTTTAAAAAAGCCGTGGAATACCAAGAAGGTCGCAAGGTTCGTAATAGCCGTCGTGCTAGAGCCATGGAAAAAGGTTCTAAGTTTGGCCGTAAAGAACAAGAAGATGTTTGGCAAAATGCCGAAGTCGATGCGCTTTATCGTCTTGCAGCGGTTGGCGTTCGCGTGCCTGAGCCCTATGGCTGTTTTGATGGCGTCCTATTGATGGAACTCATTACCGATGAAGATGACAATGTGGCTCCACGCCTAAATGATGTCTCGATGGATGCCGAACAAGCCCGTGAAGACCACGCCGTGGTTATGCACTATATAATGCTGATGCTGTACGCAGGCCTAATACACGGCGACTTATCAGAGTTTAACGTACTCGTAGACAGTTACGGCCCGGTGATTATTGACTTACCACAAGCGGTTGACGCTGCAGCCAATAATAACGCCAAACGCATGCTGACCCGTGATGTCGACAATATCACCAACTACTACGCGCAATTCGCTCCCGATTTAGTGCAAACCAAATATGCCAAAGAAATCTGGGCCTTGTTTGAAGCCGGCGAACTCTCTCCCGAGATCGAACTTACCGGAAAATTTGATGAAGTTGAACAAGATGCGGATGTTGATAGCGTTATGCTAGAGATTAAAGCCGCTATGGAAGAAGAGCAAAATCGCTTAGAACGTATCCGCCTGGCACAAGAAGAAACCTAAACACCACTCTAAGACAAGAGATAACGGACCCTGTTGCAGGCAGACCTTTTAAAAGGTCTGCACGGAATCATGAACAAACAATCTTGACCAGGCCTGGTCAAATTCCGTCATCACAAACGCTTTTAACTAACTCTGCTCGTCTGCCAACCACTATTCACCCAATAAATAAGTCATTGCCGATTTATCTCTAAGTGATCCCGCCAATAATCGACGTTTCACCCTATTGAAAATTTCTATCAGAGTGAAAGTGCATTTGACGGCTTATTTAAATAGTGCTTCTAATTATCTATAGCTATTGTATTATATTTAATAAATACTCTATCCATTGCTCATAAGAGGATCGAAGATGAACTTTCCAAGATTGAAAATTGCTGTATCAGATTGCTTAAGAGGCACAGAGTGCCGATACAATGGCGGCCATGCCCAAGATGATTTTGTAAATGATCATCTGGCGAAGTATGCAGATTTTTACCCTTTTTGTCCCGAAGCAGCGGTCATTGGCACGCCGAGAGAAACCATTCGTTTAGTCGGTATCAACACTGAGGTACGTGTGATTGGCCCTAAGACGAACTCGGATTACACCGAAGGTTTGCAAGCCTACAATGACAAAATCATCCCGAAAATTTTAAGTCATAAAATGGATGGCGCCGTGGTTAAATCGCGCTCGCCAAGCTGTGGTTTAGAACGCATTAAGGTCTATCAACCGAGCGGTGAATGGCACGGTTCTAAAGACCCGATGCAAGCGGGCCTATTTACTGGCGACTTACAAAAAGCCGCTCCGCATTTAGCGATTGAAGAAGAAGGTCGTTTGACCGATGCCTGGTTAAGAGAATCTTTTATGGTGCAGGTATTCACTTCGGCACGGTGGCGCGAGTTCTCTGAAGATGAACCAACTGTGGTGAAATTTCAGGAATTTCATCGTGACCATAAATATCTATTTCAGTCTAAAAACGAAGAGATCTACCGTGAACTTGGAGCCTTAGTGGCCGCCACGCGCAAACATAACTTAGCTGAAAGTCTATTGGACTATGAGCGAAAAATGTTTGTTTTATTGGCATGCCGTTCTACAAAAGGCCATGTAAAAAATGTGTTGGACCATATCTATGGTTACTTTAAAAATGAGGTGACGCCGCTAGAAAAAGAACATTACTTCGAAACGGTTACCGAATTTATGGATGATATAGTGCCGTTGATTGCCGTCATTAAAGTCTTAGAACAGTTCCTAAAACACTATGGCTCAGACTATCTTGCATCGCAGGTGTTTTTCCACCCTTATCCTGCGGATTTGGCTTTGCGTTCCAAAACCTCAGCTTATCGTTAATGAGCGTTAAGAGGCTTTATCAGTGGCGTTAATTCTTGAAATGGCTCCTCCTCTTAAGGCTTGTTAAATTAGGCTAGACTAAAGCTCCCTTAAGTCGCATGACTTCAGGACTTTCTCTCTACCGATTTCATGGCTTCGACACGCTCTAAATGCGCGATACGACTCTGTTTCAGATCTACAATCGGCAAAGGGTAATCTTGACCTAGCACTATGCCTTTGGCCAGACACTCTGCTGTATGTTCCCAGGGCGCATGAATGGCTTTTTTGGATAAGGCTTTCAGCTCGGGCAGCCAGGTTTTAATATAAACGCCATCTGCATCAAATTTAGTACTCTGAATCACCGGGTTAAACAACCGATAATAAGGCGATGCATCGACACCACAACCGGCAACCCACTGCCAACCCATGACATTATTCGCAGGATCGGCATCGAATAAGGTGTCGTCAAACCAAGATTTACCGAGTAACCAGTGTTGATTTAAATTCTTGGTTAAAAAAGACGCGACCAACATCCGTACCCGATTATGCATGAAACCAGTTTGCCAAAGTTCGCGCATTCCGGCATCGATAATCGGAATCCCCGTTAGCCCTTTCTGCCAGGCCTGGTAGGATTTTTTGTCGGTTTGCCAAGGCATGTTCTGGTATTTTCTTTGAAAAGGCTCGATCTCAGTTTGCGGAAAATTTATCAATAGATGAGCCGCAAACTCTTTCCACACCAACTGCCTAAACCACGGCATGGCTTGGTCATATTTAACCGAGCCATCGGCCATTAAGGCTTGCAGATAAAAGAAGATGTCGCGCGGATTGATCTCACCAAAATGGAGGTGTGGGGATAAAAGACTGGTCGCACTGAGTTTTGGAAAATTTCGATCTTCATTGTAATCAGCTAAGTCATTTTCAATAAAGTGCTGCAGTTTTTGCCATGCGACCTCTTCTCCGACCTGCCAAGACTGAGAAGCATGCACATTTTCCATGATTTTTTGCGCCCACGGCACTGTCAACATGGCTTTTAAAGAGGTCGGTAAATCCAACCAGGCCTGGTCAAATGGTTTCAGGAGAGCGGTGACAGACAAATCGCCCACCGATTCATCCAAAGGTTCAATCAGCGCTTGCTTGGCTAATAGCGTTTTATAAAAAGGCGTAAACATCAGATAGGGATTATTCTGTTGATTACGGATTTTGTCAGGCTCTACCAGAAATTCTGAGTAAAACGACTGTAAGGCCACATCCTGTTTTTGACAGACCGCCAAGGCTTGCTGTTGTAGCTCTTTAAAAGGCGCACCTACTTGAAAAGTGTAAAACACTTGTTTGACTTGATAAGACGACAACACCTCAGAAAACTGGGATTCGAAGCCGCCCTCAATAATCCATAAATCGCCGCCTTTGGCTCGAATAGCCTGCTGCAATGTCTGCAAGCCATGCGCTAACCAAAGCGTATTAGCGTCACCCACCGTTTGCTCAGGGTCATGAAAGTAAGCGAAGATGACCAGGCCTGGTGACTTTTCAGAGTTTTCAGAGGTAGAATCCTCTGATGAACTCAATGCGGCCTGTAAAGCCGGCAAGGCTGTTAATCTGAACTCTCTTTGTAACCAAACCAATGTGGTCATATTATTTCCCTAGATTTTCGAGCATGCTATTTTGTCGCGAACGGTTTTGCTAACAAACGATTTTTAATGCCTTAGAGAACTCGTTCACCGCCGTCCGCCAGTAGAGTATGCGCGGTGGTTAAACCTTAATTTATTTCAATCAAAAAAGAGCGAAAGACTAGAGAAAAATCTAGCCATGCTAGGTTATAAACATCTAAAAATGTATCACTTCAAACTCGCACATATCGCTCAACTTTGGTATAGTTTTGTACTAAATAAAAATTAATGAAATTATACGTGACCAAATTACGGCTACATTATCCACTGCTATTTATCCTCATTCTTGCTTTTGTCAGCATGCAGTGGGCTTCTGCACATATTCATTTAGCAGAAAATCATGTTCATGATGAAATTCATCACCATGAAGCAGAAAGTCACGCTCACAATTTTACCGGACACTATCCCGATACAACAGATTCATCTCATCTAGCAGATGCTTCAAGCACCATTGATCTAGATAACCAGTGTAATGTACCTTCAGGACAAAATAAGACACCTGATTTAGCAACTATTCCACCTTTGTTTCAACAACATACCCATGTGCAAACCGTCAGGCTTGAACTCCCCTTTACAGAGAATCTCTTTTACCACCCTCTCGATCGATCAGCGGCCAATCCTCGCGCACCTCCTTCTTTCTCATAACACCTCACACATTTAAATAGATCTAATCATTTCAAGGTGTTACTACATCTTGAATAAATTGTTATTGAGAAAATCATGTTATCTTTTATTAAAAAGTCACGATGGTTACTGGCCGCATTCGCAATGCTGGCTTTCAGCCAAGCTTTTGGACATGGTATGTCTGAAGCTGCAAAACAAACTATTATCGATGGTGGCAATCTAAGCTATCTATGGATTGGTGCAACCCATATGCTCTCGGGCTATGATCATTTATTGTTCATATTCGGCATTATCTTTTTCTTAACTAAGTTCAAAGACATTATTAAATACATCACCGCGTTTACGCTCGGCCACAGTGTCACGCTTATCTATGCGACGTTTAATGGCATTCAGGTTAATTACTTTTTGATTGATGCAATTATCGCTTTAAGTATTTGCTATATCGCTTTTGCGAACCTAAATGGCTTTAAGAAGCACTTAGGCATTAAGCCGCCTAATTTGTTGGTCATGATTATTGGGTTGGGTCTAATCCATGGTTTAGGGCTCTCTACGCGTCTACAACAATTACCTTTGAATCAAGATGAATTACTCATGAATATCATCTCTTTCAATATTGGTATTGAAGTAGGTCAAGTCCTAGCCTTAACCATCATGTTACTTGTCATGGTTTTATTGCGTAAGTCGGCTGCATTCAAACCGTTTAGCCTGATCTCCAATTATGGTCTGATATTTGCCGGTTTGTTTCTCTTCATGATGCAAATGCATGGTTATTCACATGACTCTAATCCTGATGAATTTGGTTTTAGCTCTGACAACCACATTCATGAGCATATCAAAATGGATGAAGAGCGAGCCGCTCAAGTCATGAAAAACACCCAACATGACAGTATTAAATAAAAGGAAATTTAAGATGTCTCAAATACTTGTAAGTTTGTTAGCAAGCTTGATGCTTATTACCCTTACAGGGTGTTCCGATCACTCCCACGAAGATGGATCGCACGCCCATGAAACACCAGAACACCACGACACAATTAAATAATACAAAGGAATTTTTATGAAAAACTTAATCACAGCACTGTTTTTATCACTATTTATGACCACACCTGCAATGGCAAGCGGCGGACATTCGCATGATTCTGACGGTGGTCATAGCCAATCACAAGGGCCTATCTCTAGTGAAGAAGCGATTAATAGAGCATCGAGTAAAGTAAATCAATTAGCCTCAGCAGGCGTAATTGATGCTTCTTGGTCAGGCGTAAAAGCCAGTATTGTAGAACAAAAGACTTTTGCTAACGCTACTGAGTGGGTTATTGCCTTTAAAAATGACAAAGTAAAGGACTCAACTAAACAGAGTTTATACTTATTCCTTAGTTTAGATGGTCATTACATCGCGGCTAATTATTCAGGTAAGTAACCCCCTGCTCTAGAAACAATTTTAGAAATCGAAATCTTTGTATGTATTGCAAAGATTTCTCATTAAATGGTTTAGTGATGGTTTCATTTATTCGGGACTTGAGAGTTAAATAGAGCGGTTATTTCGCGCGCTTTAACTGCATTTAAATGCATTTAGATCTAAACTTTAGAAGCTCAACCTCACCCCCCATCGTCATTCTTTTAGTGCTTCAATTCTGATCTCACACATCACATGAATCATCATGATATCCAGCTTAGTCTCCCCTCACATTATTTATGAAAACTAAAACAAATAATTGCATTCGAGTAAATCATTGGTTTACAATCAAAGTGTGCATTTTGTCTAAACATTAAATAGACATAATGAGACTTCCCTATAGATCCGTTAGGAATACCTAAATGTTAAAACGCTTGTTTTTAGTCATTTTCATTCTTCAAAGCTTCGCGACAAGTGCGTTAGCGGGGATGGATATGTCTAAAGTAAATCAATCGGAAAAATATCAAATGCACATGATGCACCACATAATGAACATGGATGAGAAGCAAACAATGCTTTCTTCAAGTGGCTCAAACGCTCAAATGCAGACTATGATGAATTGCAGTGAATGTGATCAGGATTCAAATTGTCATGATCTAATGTGTAGCTCTATTCATGCCGCAACCCCATTTTATGCACAAATAGAGATGATTCAACCTGCTACTCTAATGGTCAGCAGCCTAACACCGACCTTAACTATTTCAGTTAAATACTCTAATAGCCAGCCAGAAACACCTCCCCCTGCCATCTAGCTCTGGCGGAATACGTTCAAATTTACACTGACAACCTGCCTCTTTTAGAAAAAAGCAATTGGTCTTTTAATGAGCGCTTTCATCTTCAAAATTAAGCCTTTTATTGATTATTTTTAAGGAGTAAAAGATGACCTCTTCTACTAAAAACACACATACTACAATGAACCGCCGTCAATTTGTCCGCGGCTTAGCATTAACCTCCGTAGCGGCTGCCGTTGCAACAAACATTCCATCAGCCATGGCTAGCGATGAGTTTCTCTCGCAAGGCACGGCTAAGTTCAATCCAAAACAACCCATGTTAACGGGAACCGAGTTTGATTTAACCATTTCCGAAACAACGGTTAATATCACAGGTACTCCGGCTGTAGCAACATTGGTTAACGGCTCTTTACCTGCACCAACACTTGTTTGGCATGAAGGTGATGAAATCACACTCCGCGTGACTAACAAATTAACGGTAGATTCCTCTATTCATTGGCATGGGATTGTTGTGCCAACGAATATGGACGGTGTACCAGGCTTAAGTTATGACGGCATTAAGCCCGGTGAAACTTATGTCTATAAATTCACCGTAAAACAAAATGGTACCTATTGGTATCACAGTCACTCCGCGTATCAAGAGCAAACAGGTCTCATAGGTGCAATTGTTATTTTGCCTAAAAAACAAGAACCCGTTCACTCCGATCACGACTATGTGATTCAACTCTCTGACTGGTCAGATACAGATCCTGAAACCATTTATGCCAACCTTAAAAAGATGGGTGATTACTATAATTTCAACCAAAGAACGGTCGGAGATTTTTGGAGTGAATTAAAACAAAAAGGATTTTCTCAAGCCTGGAAAGATCGTTCAGTGTGGAACAACATGAAAATGTCCGATCGAGACTTGTCGGATGTGACTGGCGCAACCTACACCTATTTAATGAATGGGCTCTCCCCCAATGCACATTGGCGTACCGTGGTGGAATCTGGCAAGAAAGTAAGATTACGTTTTATTAATAGTTCTTCTATGACGTTCTTTGATGTACAGATTCCTGGTTTAAAAATGACCGTTGTGGCAGCTGATGGAAACTTAATTCAACCCGTAGAAGTGGATGAATTCCGCATTGGTGTAGCAGAAACCTATGATGTCATTGTGGAACCTGATACAGATAAACAGGCCTATGCAATTTTTGCTCAAGCCATTGATCGTTCCGGTTATGCAATAGGCTCCATTACCTCCGATGCTTCAAAATTAGCGGCAACTCCAGCAATGGATCCACTGCCTATTTTAGGCATGACAGACATGGGCATGGAAATGAACGAAGTGCAAATGGATGGTATGAATCAGAGCGATAATGAAATGTCTGGTGGCATGCAAATGGATGCTACGAATCAGAGCGATAATGAAATGTCTGGTGACATGCAAATGGGCCAGGATGTCAGCAATGCTGACCATTCAAAAAATGCACATGCTATGTCCAACATGAATGTCAATTTAGATGACGAGCAAATCCCAATGGATATGAATCCAAAACTCCCTCTCATTGGTATTCCTAAAAACGAAGGCCCGCAAGTCGCGATTCGTGCCACTGGCCCGCAAGTCGCGATGCGTGCCACTGGTGCAAAATATCGTCTAGATGATCCAGGCGTTGGCTTACGCAATAATGGGCGCAAGGTCTTAACCTATGCCGATTTAAAAAATCTTTATCCGACACGCCATGAGCCTAAACCCACTAAACAACTGCTATTGCACTTAACGGGCAATATGGAGCGTTATATGTGGTCAATTGATGGCATTCCCTATGATGAATCACAACCATTGAAATTTAAATTCGGTGAGCGCATTCGCGTCACGTTTATTAATGACACCATGATGAATCACCCTATGCACTTACACGGTGTATGGAGTGATTTAGAAACGGGAGATGAAAATCACATTCCTAGAAAACACACCATCGTTGTACAACCAGGTGCCAAAATTAGTTATAGAGTGACTATGAACGCTCGTGGTGATTGGGCATACCACTGCCACATGCTCTATCACATGATGGGTATGTTTAGACGTGTACAAATCCGATAGTCAAATTCTGTGTTCTAGGAGAAATAAAATGAAAACATCAATCAAAGTAATATTACGTACCACATTTATCTCGTCTATACTAATGACATCACAAGTGCAAGCAGGCGGAGAAAGAGACCCTTTATTAACCTACTTTTTAATGGATACTCTGGAAATCAGCGACCAAACTGGTAACCCGACTTCTTGGGGTGTGACGACTTGGATAGGTAAGGATTGGCACAAACTCTACCTTAAATCCGAAGGGGAAACTCTTCATGGACAAACCGAGTCTGAGAACCAGCTCCTCTACAGCTATCCCATTGAAAAATACTGGGACCTTCAAATGGGGCTAGGTTATGACACGACTCCTGAAAAAACCCAAAATTGGGGTGTAATCGGCTTACAAGGCCTTGCCCCTTACTTCTTTGAAACCAATGCCGTAATGGTCGCAAACGACAAAAATATTGGCTTTAGACTCGACACGGAATACGAGGCTTTATTTACCCAAAAGCTAATATTAACGCCTAGCCTAAAACTGAGCGCTTACTCTGCCGATGACGAATCTATGGGCATTGGCTCAGGGTTATCCTCTACAGAACTAGCGTTGCGGTTACGCTATGAATTTTCTCGAAAATTTGCTCCTTATTTCGGTGTCAAGTTCAACCAGGCCTATGGCACAACCGCCGACTATATTAAGGCCGAAGGCGGAAAAGAGTCCGAAACCAGCTTGGTGGCTGGCTTAAGATTCTGGTTCTAACTCAACGTATTATTTCAATCATTCCGTCAGGTTTATCGATAAATAGGCCTGACGCCACACAAATGGGCAGAACACTATGAAAGCCTTACTCATGATTCCGTTACTTTTATTATTGAGTAGCTGCTCCGATGAGCAAATACCCAACAATGATCGTTCTGAAAGATGGTATTCAACTGCTGATATTCAGATTGGACAAAAAATATTTACCAATAATTGCGCCGTTTGTCACGGCGATAAGGCACAGGGGCTCACCAAAGACGAGAAACAGGCCTTAGCGGACGGAACTTATCCAGCACCGCCTTTAAATGGCTCGGCTCACGCATGGCATCACCCAATGAAAATTCTCTTAAGAACGACACAAAATGGCGGGATTCCGTTAGGGGGAACAATGCCAGGGTTTAAAGATAAGTTAAGTCAGCCCGAGCAATTGGCTGCAATCGCCTATTTTCAGAGTCTTTGGCCAGAAAAAACCTACCAGGCCTGGTTAGAACGCGGTGGTCTTGAATAAACTGGCATTAAATTAAATGGGCGCTACTCACTGCTACCCAGAACTCTAAAAGGGATTCAAATGAAGAGACGTGACTTTTTACTGCAAGGATTAGGAATGACCTCCGGCTTAATAACTGCGACTCATGCTCCTTTGACACTCGCACAAACAGTAGATCAAATGGGGTTTTCAAAAGCTAGCTTTCACCTTAATGACTTTAGCTTACCCCCCCTTGAGGAAGGGCAAACCATCCAGGGTAAACAAGTTTTTAAACTGACTTTACAGCAAGGTCAAACTCGAATATTAGCCGACACAACCACCGAGACCATTGGTATTAACCAAAACTTCTTAGCCCCCGTGTTAAGAATGAAAAAAGGCCAAACCGTCAAAATGGAGGTGACGAATAAGCTGGATGAAATCGCCGCACTTCACTGGCACGGCATGGTGTTACCTGCATCAGAAGATGGTGGGCCACACCAAGCCATTCAACCCGGTAAAACCTGGGTCGCTGAATGGAAAATACTCAATGAACCCTCGACCCTGTTTTATCATTCGCATACCCATAATCAAACGGGGCAGCAAGTTTGGCGTGGCCTTGGCGGTCAGATGCAGATTGTGGATGAGGAGAGAGATGCCGACTTGGGACTCCCTCATCAATATGGCATTGATGATTACCCAGTAATCTTGATGGACAGAGCGTTTGAAGAAACGGGCGAATTCTATTACAACAATAGCCGCATGGATAAAATGCGAGGCATGCATGGCGATGTCATGTTGGTTAACGGCGTCCCTAACTCAGTGCTTAAACCTAAAAAAACACTGGTTAGATTGCGTTTACATAATGCTTCAAATGCCCGTTTTTACCATTTAGTGTTTTCAGATAATCGACCTTTTCAGCTCATTGCCACGGATGGCGGTCTTGTGGAAAATCCGACAAGCCTGCGCCAGATTCGTTTAGCGCCGGCAGAAAGAGTCGAGATTTTAGTGGATCTTTCTGACCGAAAACCTATTACTCTAAGAAGCATCAAAGGCTACGGCAATCTATCTAGAGGCATGATGGGAAACAGTGCCGACCATCTGGATCAAAACTTTGATCTTTTACATATCGATTCTAGCCAGTCTGAACGATCGTCTGCTTTTAAAACCACTCAGCTAGTAACCTTTCCTGACTGGTCTAAAGTAGAGGTGGCTAAAACTCGACGGATGAATTTAGAGATGCAAATGGGCCCGAGAATGATGTTCGGTTCTGGAGGTTTCACTATTAATGGCCAAGCCATGGATATGGACGTCATCAATGAGGTAACTCATGCGAATACCTTTGAGATATGGGAGTTACAAAACCCCTCAACAATGCATCACCCATTCCACGTTCACAATACCCAGTTTAGGGTGTTAGATCGCGACGGCAAGGCGCCTTACCCCTGGGAGCGCGGCTTTAAAGATACGGTAACCGTGCATGCCAATGAAAAAGTCAGGATTCTGTTTCCAACAGGTCCTTATAAAAGCAGTAATAAATCTTACATGTATCACTGTCATATTCTGGAACATGAAGATGCTGGCATGATGGGGCAGTTCACTGTCGTTTAATTATTGTCTGCAGGCGTTATGCCAGTAAAGCACCTTGAGAGATTATTATTTGTATCAAAATTAAGGTTATTTAAATTAATTTAGGAAGACATGATGAAAACAAATTTGTTAATACCTATGATTACGCTATTAAGCGTATCTTTTGCGCACATAGCAAATGCAAATCCTATTGTATATACCCCTTTAGGCACAGCAAACCAAATTATTGCGATCGATGCTGCCACCAGTAAGGTGATTGCAACCATCCCCGGCGTAGCTAATTCGCATGGTTTGGTGTATTCACCGAACAGGAATCGATTGATTGCCGGTAGCTTAAACGAGATGCCCTTAAAACCGGGGGAGTCAAAAACTAACACCAATAGCCTAATCTACCTTATCGATCCGAAGATCGGCCAAGTCGAGTCAACAATCCCTGTCAGCGGCGGTACACACCACCAAGCTATCACACCAAATGGCCGTTTTGTGATTTCCACACACCCAAGCCGCGGTTATGCTTCAGTCGTCGACTTAAAACTAAATAAATTGATAAAAACCATTCCAACAGGCAAAGGCCCTAATTATGCACTTGTCACTAAAAATGGCCAATTTGCTTATGTCAGTAATACTGGGGACAACAACATCAGTCAAATTGATTTAAGGACTCTTGCCGTTGTTCGCAATCTGGATGCGGGAGATAGACCAACCCATATTGTTTTTTCAAAAGACGAATCACTACTGTATGCAGCCAATCCCGACCTAGGAAGTATTACCGTTATTTCGCTCGCGAACGGAGAGATTGTGGATGAATATGATGTCGGCCAAAGAGTACATGGATTGGATATCAGCCAGGATGGCTTACAACTGTTTGCATCAAGTATCCAAGACGAAATAGTGGTTTCAATCAACACCAAAACCGGTGATAAAAGAGAGATTCAACTTTCACCTACACCTTATCATTTGAATACCATTCCAGGTACCGACAAGGTGTATGTATCAAGTCGTACTAAACCGATTATTTGGGTGATTGACCAAACCAAATTTAAAGTCGTTGACACCATCAAGTTTACCGCTGGTAAAGCACATCAGATGGTCACAATACAATGATAACCCTCAAATTAATTGAGTGAGTAAACCAAGTTATACACATTTTTTTGGCATTATATTTTTCTGCCCCTTTGGCCTTTTATGGGTCTATTTATCCCGCCACTTGCAATCATCCAAGAGGTGCCGTTCGAACCGGTACTTTCGTGGTGCCATTAACTCGTAGCGATGAGAACCTGGGTCATCAAAAAGTCTTTTTACAGATCGATAAAATGTTGGATGAAATTGGTGAACAATTTTAGCCATTACGGTTGTTGCTTATGGAGAGGGTATTCACTCTTTCTTAGCTAACAATGAAAAAACCGTGCCATTATTAACTAAGCAGGCAAACCGCGGGGTCACTTTTAAAGCGTGCCGCATCAGCATGAACTCTTGGGGGTTAAAGGAGGAGCAATTCCCGCTAGAAGTTGAATATGTGCCATCGGATGCACCAGAAGTTATACGACTACAAATGAATAACTATAAGTATTGGTGGCCTTAAATGTTATAGAGACTTTTATAAACGAATGATTAAAAGGCAAGGAGATTAGTTATGGATTGGCAATTTGAATCGATGAATGGACTTATGGGAGGCGGCATGTGGTTATTTTGGTTGATATTATTAATCGTTATTGTTTTTCTCGTTAAGCAATTCATGGCGCCTTCGCAGCCGCCAGAAAGTACTTTGGAGCTGCTAAAAAAGCGCTATGCCCGTGGTGAAATCAATAAAGAAGAATTTGAAGAGATAAAAAAGACACTTTTGTCTTAATGCGGCTAGGCAACAACTGTTATCAATCTTTTGATGACACTCTAGTCAGAATGCTCGGCCTTAAATTTTAAATTGGAGTGAACATTATGAATATTACGAACATTACAGACCATACATTCATGAGAAGCGCTCTGATAACAGCGCTCTCTCTTGCATTGCCAATGGCTGCATCAGCGGCGCAGACCAACGACGAGATTAAACAGCAACTCGATGCACTGCAAAGTCAGGTCACAGCCCTTAACAGTGAACTTGGGCAAGCCACTGAATGGCAAAGCCCAAATACTTTGGTGCATCTGACAGGTTATGGGGATGTTGGTTTTGTGAAACCAGAGAATGGCAATAGCAGCTTTACTGTTGGATCATTTTCACCCATATTCCACTTTCAGTATCGCGATTTGGTCATGCTTGAATCAGAACTCGAAATACAGATTTTGCCCGATGGCAGCACAAAACTTGAGATGGAATACCTGACTGTTGACTGGTTCATGAATGATTATGCGACGCTTGTTGCCGGCAAATTTTTGAGCCCGATCGGACAGTTCAGACAAAACTTACATCCATCATGGATCAATAAAATGCCTTCGGCCCCACCCGGATTTAGCCATGATGGTGCGGCACCAGTATCAGAAATTGGCTTTCAGGTACGTGGCGGTTTCCTTCTGGGCAGTATGCGCTCGAATTATGCAGTGTATGCCTCAAATGGGCCAGAACTCAACTCGGCCACGGCTGATGAAGTGGAGTTTGAACTGGAAGGGATACGCGCGGAGGGTTTTGGAGCTGATCGCGATGGTGATAAAACCTATGGTGGCCGGTTTGCGTTGTTACCCATTCCATCTGTTGAAATTGGCTTATCAATGGCCTCAGGTAAAGCTACTGTAACTGAACTTGAGGTCACCCCACCTTCTACGGGGTTGGAATCGGGGTTTATCGAAGGCCAAACCGCGCGTGATTACTCTGTCACAGGGGCTGACTTCGTCTGGTTCACCGGCAACATGAGTTTACGTGCTGAGTATGTAAAAACCGATATTGGTGAAGCAAACACAGGAGCGACAAAAGGTGCTGGCGCTGTCTGGGAAGCTTGGTATTCACAATTCGCTTATCGTTTGCCTAACAGCAAATGGGAAGGCGTGCTCCGTTATACTGATTTTGATTCGCCCGGTACAGACAGAGACGTAAAACAATCAATGTACGGCGTGAATTATCTGATATCGAATAATTTTATAGCAAAATTTGCTTATGAAATGAATGATGGCACTGCGGGCGAACCCAGCGATGATAACCGTGCTTTAGTACAGTTAGCATACGGATTCTAGGAGAAGATCATGAAAAAAAAAGTTAACAAAATTTGTAACCAGTTACTCAAGTTGAGCAGCACTGGTTTGTTGTTGCTGATTACTGGTTTTAGCGCACCAATCCAGGCAGCGGACTTTCCTCAGGCAGGAAATTTTGCCAATGGCTCCAAGGTCTGGGCTGATACTTGTAGTCGTTGCCACAATATGCGCGGCCCGCAAGAGTTGCGAGACGATCAGTGGATAACAACCGCTTTTCATATGCGAATACGTGCCGGTCTTACCGGACAGGAAACCAGAGACGTGATTACGTTCTTGCAGACTTCCAATTCAAAAATGGAGGCCGAGGGTACCACACAGACTTTGCAATGATCAGAAAAAGGTGGAAATCCCAATGGGAGCATGGTGTTAAAGATACGGTAACCGAGCATGCCAATGAAAAAGTCAGGATTCTGTTTCCAACAGATTCTTATAAAAGCAATAATGAACCTTACATGTATCACTGTTATATTCTAGAACATGAAGATGCGGGCATGATGGGGCAATTTACAGTGGTTTAACGACCCCTTTATTGAAAATAACTATAGGAGCAAGTGTTATGAATTGGCAATTTGAATCAATGAATGGATTTATGGGAGGCGGTATGTGGTTATTTTGGCTAATATTATTGGTCGTTATGATTATGCTGTTTAAACTGTTTGTTAGCCCGGCTAAAGACACCGAGAGTGCGATGGATATCTTGAAGAAACGTTATGCAAAGGGCGAGATTACTAAAGAGCAATTTGAAGAGCAAAAAAAGAGTCTACAATCATAATATTCATTTAATACAGAGTAAAAAACAGAGGCTTGTAAAGTGACCAGGCCTGGCATGTCCTGCGGCTTTACAAAACTATGTGAGCGTAGGGCATGTCCTGCGGCTTTAAAAAACCATGTGGGCGTAGGGTCAGTTCAATCACACAATATTCATTGATTATAATTGACGTTTTTAAATATAAAGGAAGAGATATGTACTACCAAGTAGAAAGTGATAAATCATTTGAGCAAGCCGTTACCGATTTAGAGGCCGCGGTAAAAAACCATAGTTTTGGTGTATTGCATATCCATGATTTGGGTTCCACATTGCGCAGCAAAGGCATTGACTTTGCAGAGGAGTGCAAAGTATTTGAGATCTGTAATCCAGGCCAAGCTGCAAAAGTGTTAGCCATCGATATGCGCTTAAATATGGCACTGCCTTGCCGTATTTCAGTCTATACGGAAAATAAGAAAACCAAAATTGGCATGATTGAGCCTGCTCCAATGTTAGCACTGTTATCTAAGGACGAATCGTTGATTCAGATTGCACAAGAAGTGCAGCAGCAGACCATGCAAATGATCGATGAAACGAAATAATTTCAGTGTTTTTTAAGAGACCTTTACACGAGTCAACCCTGACTCGTGTAAAGGTCTCTAAGTGTTTGGCAAGAGGCTTTATTCTTTCATTGCAGTAGATCAGTAGGAGCTCGTATGAGTAACCAATATTCTAATATCCCTGAACAGGAAATTGACCCTGTTTGCCAAATGAAAGTCCCAGTGGACTCTCCCTGCACCTATCAATACCAAGGTAAACAGTTTCACTTTTGCAGTGAAAATTGTTTACATAAGTTTCAAACAAATCCCCAACAATATCTTTCCCCCCAAACACCCACTGAAGAAAGTGAGGTGTTAGATTCCTCAACTCAATATACCTGTCCGATGCATCCTGAGGTGATACAGAATCATCCAGGAAGCTGTCCTAAATGCGGCATGGCACTTGAGCCATTAATAACAGATCTCTCTGCAGAACGCGAAGACCCAGAACTGAAAGATATGAGCATCCGTTTCTGGGTCAGCACGGCCTTGGCATTGCCGGTCTTTATTTTAGCCATGATGATGGATTTACTGCCGCAATACTTACCCAGTAATTTGAGCTTTTATGCAATTCAATGGATTGAATTCGCATTAGCGACGCCCGTTGTTTTATGGGGCGGTTATCCATTTTTTGTGCGTGCTTTGCTCTCCATTAAAACCTGGAATTTGAACATGTTCACCCTCATAGCGTTAGGTGTCGGTGCCGCATGGGGCTATAGCATGGTCGCTCTACTCGCACCGCATCTGTTTCCGCTCACAATGCAAACTGAAACAGGTTTAGTCGCGGTTTATTTTGAGGCTGCGGCCGTCATTACCGCCTTAGTCTTATTGGGACAAGTTTTAGAATTGCGAGCACGCTCTCAAACCAATACATCCATTAAAATGTTATTAGGGCTTGCTCCCAACACGACCTGGAAAGTTGAAGAGGATGGTTCTGAAACAGAGATTTCGCTAGAGGCCGTTCAGGTGGGGGATATTTTAAGAGTTCGCCCTGGCGACAAGGTGCCTGTCGATGGTGTCATCACTCAAGGAAAAAGTTATGTTGATGAATCCATGGTGACTGGTGAACCACTGCCAGTGTCAAAAAGCATCAATGATCGCTTAATTGGCGCGACCATTAATGGTTCTGGCAGCTTACTGATATTAGCGAAAAAAATTGGTAAAGATACTTTGCTTGCACAAATTGTGGAGATGGTTGCTCATGCTCAACGCTCTCGGGCACCGATTCAAAAGCTGGCCGATACGGTATCAGGTTACTTTGTGCCGATTGTCGTTATTATTTCAGCGATTTCATTTGGAGTGTGGTGGCTGTTCGGACCAGAACCGAGTCTCTCTTATGCTCTAGTCAGTGCGGTTTCTGTGCTCATTATTGCCTGTCCTTGTGCATTAGGCTTAGCCACCCCCATTTCAATTATGGTCGGTACCGGCCGAGGTGCCACCCAAGGCGTGTTAATTAAAAATGCAGAAGCCTTGGAAGTCATGGAAAAAGTGACTCTATTGGTGGTTGATAAAACCGGTACCTTAACGGAAGGCAAGCCTCAGATGACCTCCCTGCAAGTTGAACCGGGTTTTGAACAGGAAAGCGTGCTGCAGTTAGTCGCCAGTTTGGAGCGTGGTAGCGAACACCCTTTAGGCAGAGCAATCGTTGAAGCCGCGGAAAAGCAGCCGTTATCCCTCGAACCTGTAGAAGATTTTCAATCGAAGACTGGCGAGGGGGTTTTAGGTCTGGTTAATCATAAAACTGTCGTTATTGGCAATGAATCATTAATGGCAAGCCTTGCAATCAATTTACCACCGTTAAATGACCTGATTATGGATCACAGATCACAAGGGCAATCAGTCATGCTTATTGCCATTGATCAAAGTTTTGCAGGCTTTATAGTGGTGGCCGATCCCATCAAGCCCACAAGCCAAGAAGCCATAAAAGCACTCCATCAAGAAGGTATTCGTGTGGTGATGTTAACTGGTGATAATGCAACGACGGCAAATGCAGTTGCTGCTAACTTGCAGATAGACCAAGTTGAGGCTGGCGTATTGCCCGATGAAAAAGCTCAATGGATCCAGAAATTTCAAGCTGATGGTTATATTGTCGCCATGGCGGGTGATGGGGTCAATGATGCGCCGGCCTTGGCACAAGCCCATATTGGCATCGCCATGGGAACGGGTACCGATGTCGCCATGGAAAGCGCTAGCATTACTTTGGTAAAAGGGGACTTAAGTGGCATTGTCAGAGCTCGGAAATTGAGTAGAGCCACCATGAGAAACATTCGCCAAAACTTATTTTTTGCTTTTGCCTACAACACAGCTGGCATTCCGGTTGCCGCCGGGATTCTGTACCCTGTTTTTGGTCTATTACTGTCTCCAATGATTGCCGCGGCTGCGATGAGTTTTAGCTCAGTCTCGGTCATCAGTAACGCCTTGAGATTGAAAAAAGTTAAATTATAACCCGGTTATCGATGTAAAAAATTTAAGAGCACGACCCATCTAAAACTGGAAATCAGTCGCCAATTATAGGTTGTGTTGGCAATTTTAGATGTTTAAACAACCCATTTTAAGAGGATGTAATCATGTTAAAGCAAAACTTAATGATAATTGTTTTTGCCGGCAGTATAGGCCTGATGAATGGAAGTGTTTTTGCCTCAGAGCATGCCTATTCGGAAAGCCATGCAATTCAAAATTTGGAGGGAACACATCTAATTGGCGGCCACCTAATGACCAATGAAGAAATGCGTGAATATCAACAAAAAATGAATAACGCCAAAACGCCTGAAGAGCGAGAGCAAATACTGCGAGAAAACCATCAAAAAATGGAAGCTCGAGCAAAAGAACGCGGCGTTCCTTTAAGAAAAATGCCTAATGGCCAACAAGATATGATGGACAATAGAAACATGCCTAATGGCAATCAGGACAGTCGTCCTATGTCCCCGACTTCCAATGAAAATAATCACATGTCAGGGCAGCATATGCATTAACTAAGAGGACTGTGTATTAAATATTAAAACAGGCTTACTTCTAACATTTCTAACAATACTTTATATAGAGACCTTTTCAATGATTGAGGCTGAATTCCGTTTCTTTCAGATGAAAATAAAGGTATGTTTGACAATGCCCTAAAATTTCATTAGCTTTGCTTTTGCAAAGCTAAAAATGATTCTCTACCGTTAGCACTCGATAATATTTTTCGAAGCCAACGTCAACTAAGCCATTACTGCCTCTCCAACCATCAGGATGACGATACTGTCTATCAAAACATGTTCTCTAATAACTTTAGATAAAGAGGCTTTTAGGTATCGGAAATAATTTCAATTTAAACCTAATTATTTCATTTTAGATACCGAACAAGACTGGAGTGTATCCACTCCACGCACAACGAAGGCCCCGGATATGTTCGCACAGTCACACGGAGGCTCAGGCTCAGGCTCAGACTGATACCGGATTCACGCCACGCCGGTGAGGATAGTCCTGAGGTTGACGCTCAGCCGATTATTTTGCAAAGCACCACCCAGGCCATGTTGCCGGTACTGTTAACAAGCTTAAGCCGTTATTTGGCCATTGGTTTGAGGGTGGTCAGACCGAGACTTTCCCAATCCTGCATACCGCCGCGATACCAGAAGATTTTGTGCGCCGGATAGCCGATTTTCAGCAGTCCCTTGATCATGGTCGATGACTGTCCGCACCAGGAGCCATTGCAGAACATCACCAGCGTCTTGGCGTTGTCGAAATTCCAGAAATCACCCTGCCGTTTGACACCCAGTTGGTTTTCCAAAATTCCCTGCGCGGTCACTGGATCCGACTCGCCGATGTTCAGTGTGTCCCACGGGATGTTCACCGTCCCGGGAATGACGCCCTTTTCCACCCATGCGGACGTACGCGAGTCAATCACCATCACGGACGCATCGCCGTCGCTTACTTGCTTCAAAAAGCGCAACACTTCCAACTCAGCGATGGTTGTCACGCCGGGCGACAATTCACTCGGCTGAATGCAGAATGGTGGACATGTGCGCGAAGTATTGGCGAAATCCGGATTGATGGAGTTGCTCTGATTCTGATTTCGCATGATCGTGACCTTTCGGCCGTGATGCATCACATCCACCGACGGCAGGTCGGCGGTGATGTTCACCTCCAAAGCGGGCGCTACGCCCGACATAGGCAACTCGATCGGCACTTTAGTTGAAGCCGGTGGTTGGTGGTTCTTCATATGTTGTTTCTCCTAACGTTAAAATAGTTCATCCGGGGGCACCTCGACTGAACCGGAACTCCGGGATATTGTCAGCAGGCGTGCTTTAATAGCGATAATAACCGTACTCGCCCCGATGGCGATGCCTAAATCCGCCTGCACCATCGGAATTGCCGTCCAGTGCAGCGCCGTGTTATGTGCTCTCATCTTCGCCCAATCTTGGAACGAGTAACATCTGGGCAGTTAGCGGTAGAACATAGTATTTGCTTATCCTCATCAGTGGTTGTGGCCTTTTGGCATGATAGGGTTAAGTCGCAAAAACAGGGCTTCTACAACCAGGATAGATAGCATTATGATGCCAGCGACGCCCACTACCAATAGATCACTGGATATCTTAACCCAGAGAAACCCCGCCAGAACGACCAGATCAAGAACAATAGCACTAATAAGAATGGAACCACGTGCGCCAATTTCTTGTCGGAGATGACGAAATACGCCCCAATGAATGGCAATATCCATTATTAGATAAAAGATGATACCCAACGCTGCGATACGTGACAAATCAAAGAAAGCCGTCAGCAGCAAACCGAGTACGACTGTATAAACTAGAGTATGCTTTTGGATACTGCCCGGCATCCCAAAATGACTGTGAGGGACAAGCTTCATCTCTGTCAGCATTGCCAACATCCGAGAAACGGCAAATATGCTGGCGATAATTCCGCCTGCTGTCGCCAGCATAGCCAGCACAACCGTAAACCACACGGCGTATTCGCCAAGTGCCGGTCTAGCGGCTGCAGCCAGCGAGTAATCTCGTGTTGCGATAATTTCTTGAAGTGACAAGTTGCTTGCGACGGCAAAACCCACCAGCGCATAAATAACAACACAAAGCGCGATGGAGATTATGATGGCTCTACCCACATTTCGGTGCGGATCTTTCAGCTCCGAGCCACTGTTGGTAATGGTGGTAAATCCTTTAAAGGCTAGAATACCGAGAGCCGTTGCGCCAAGAAAACCGGCCAAGGATGCATCAAGATCCTGGGTTGAGAAATTTACCTCCGCCGAATCGGCCACCGAGACGCCAACAACGCCAAACAGAACGATGCCACCAATCTTGATAAATCCGAGCACCGATGACACACCTTGGATCATACTATTAGCAGATAAATTGATCAGAAAGGCCACTATTAATAATCCGACACCCAGTGTTGGTACCAGTAAACTGGAGTCGTCGATTTCAAACAACTGCAGGGTATAAGCCCCAAAGGTGCGAGCCAGAAAACTCTGGGCAATGACCATAGAAAAATACATCAACAGGGCATGAAAAGCGGTTGTCAGCGTACTGCCATAGGCCTTTTGCAAGTACATGGCTATTCCGCCAGCCGACGGATAAGCATTCGACATTTTGATGTGTGAGTAAGCGCTAAATGAAACAACCAGTGCGGCCGAAAGAAAAGCCAGTGGAAAAAGACTCCCGGTCATCTGGGCCATCTGACCGGTCAGGGCAAATATGCCTGCCCCAATCATAACGCCAGTACCCAGAGCAACAGCTCCGACCAATGTCAGACTGTCTTTACGATACTGCGACGTTCTATCTTCAGTCGTATTCATAAGAACACCTTATTTATTTTTATCCAAAATCGGCGATAGTTATCCTGATTACACATAACTATAATTGGACAGCCTAAACTAGTTAGACTACGTATGTCAACTATGCCTAGAAATGCCGTTTTATGCTTTTATTTAGTACTTCAGGAGGCATATTTGAGTGGATACACTACTTACTCCTTTTGATGATTATAATTTATCATGTAGGTACTAAATAGACACAAAATCCCGCTTGGGTACGCATGGTCGTATTGAAATGGTGTTTGTAAATAAGACAGGTAAAAGAGAACATGCTATGTATTTCTTACTGGTGATGCTAAATGTGGCAAGTCTATTGTAGTCAAACAGACCATTTTGTAGGATAAAAACAAATGAAAAGGCATCTATCAGGATTAAGTTATAAGTGCCGAAATATACAGTTGACCACTTTACCTGGTTCAGAATCTCTAGCCGCCTTGAGGATTTCACTCTTTCGCGGGAATGAAAAACACCTTGTCATTAACTGTTCTGGGCGTTTTCTAAAACAAAAGCCTCAGCATAAATTTTTAAAAGACTTAGGTCATAATGACTATAAAGAATACTTGGTTTCATTTCTCTATATAAGGCCTCTAGTTTTTCGGCATCATGAAACAACTGCCCCACCAAGAAATCATAGGTATTTGGTTCGGCAATTTTGGCGGCATCTTGCCCAAGTTTCATGGCCGATGCTTTGACCTCATCCCACTCTTGCGCTTCCATTTGCCCGTCATCATAAAGTGCACTCAAAACCACGGGGATTTTTGAGTACGTTTTCATCAAATAATCCAAATCTAGTGCATCTTTTCTTCTGATACCGGGTTCTCTTTCAAGCCAAGCAATTAATTTTAAAAGACTCAACCCGGCAGGAGAGGCAACATTAACGGATGTAATATTTTGCGCGGACCCAATTTGCACCCTAATTGCATCAGTCAATGCCTCTTGAAACCCAAGAACAGTCATCACCACCGCACCATCCGGAGGCCATTGAATACTCGAATTTTCATCCGCAATAGTGCCAAAAGGTAACAAGTCTATTTCCCATGGTAGTCCATCCTGATCCATACGATGTAACCGATGGATTCGCTGAGGATCCTGAATAAACTCTCTTGCGACAAGTGCATTCACAAGCGTTTCAAAACTTTGCCAATCTGCAACTTGCACGGCAAAATCCACATCTCGGGTACCGCGCTCTAGCCTTGCTCCAAAGCCATGAACCAAAATCAAATCCCGCGCCATCGCCCCTACAACCAATAAATCAATATTCAAGGCGCTGGCAACTGAAAAGACTTCGCTGTATAAAGAAGCCAATCCTTCGGGTAGCTTGCCGCTTAAATTAACCAATGAATTGATCATAAATCCTTTGCGCCGTTTCCAAATTTCGCACATCGCCTGAAATAATCAAATCGGCATACACCAAAATGGGTGGCGCCAAACCGGAGTTCATTTGTGCTAGGTCTGGCTGCCAAAAAGGCTCCATCAGTTCAATATGGATGGCTTCAAGGTCACTATCGGGTCTTTTTTTCAAGCGGGCAGTCTTAATAAATTCTGCCATTTTCTGCTTGGAAACAAACACCACGCCCTCTTTGGCCTGAAGATAATTCGTATAGACTTGAGCAGCAATTTCTCCGCCCCAAAAGACTTCTAGAGCCTGTGCATCCATACCTTGCCACCAATTTGGATCTTGTGTTGTAAAAGTGCCTAAATGGTAACGCTGAAATAATTTCGGATAATACTCCACCCAACGCTGTAACAACTTATCTTTATTAACTAACCGCCGAGTCTGCTTATTCATATTTTCAAGGTAACCCTGACTTTGCAAATCAGCAAGAATCTCACCGACCCCTCCCAAGGCAATACCAGCTTGTTCAGCAATTTCTCGATAAGTTTGATTAACAAGATCTGCATTCTGCAATAACGCAAAAATCACTTTAAGACCGGATAATTGAAATGCGCGCCCTGCTTTCGAGACAAAGGGATTTTTAGCAGGCTTATTGCCCTTTACAAAAATATGTAAAGGTGGCTGATGAAGGTAAGCATTTCCGCAAGTATCAATAAATTGAATTCTAGCCTCTTTTAAACGCTCTGCCTGAGTGGCATTCACATGCTCTGCCACGATCAGCTTAGGGTAAAGGCTATCAAGCTCCTGAGATTGATAGATTACAACATTGAGATTTTGAAGTGTAATGGAGGGATGGACACAAACACAAAACCCTTGTTCAAACCCTAGCATATCAACCCACAACACCTCACCTGAATACTCTAAATTGGCAGACTCAACCCCCCTTAGAACAAGGCCCGTCTCCTTAAAAAAGGCTTCTACCGCTTTATCTAAAATCAATTGATGTCGCAAAGAATCTCTCATTTAATAACCTATATAAAATCACACTTGTTCAAAATAATAGCATGTTCAAAACAAATGAACAACATAAGTTGTTGAACAAAGTTAAATTGATATACATTAAAGCCACATACCCACCACCATGATTAAGAACCTCAAAGAGGTGAAATATGAAAAATGTATGCTAAGATTTCTAAAAATCAAAACGGCATAATTATCTGCATCTTACATTCAACTAGTAAGTGCAAAATCTAAGACCTTTGAGGATTTTGGAGTTAAATAGTAAAGACGTGCAGCCTATTAGCCCCCTCTTCACAAAATGGGTTAAAACCAACAAAACACATCCAAACCGCCTTAGATCTCGGTTTCTTATGCGAATTCAAGTTTCATCTAGCGACTTTATTTTCGATGTTTTTGCTTTTCTTTAGGGTTGCTAAACCAAGTTGCCACTAGCGCAATCACAGCCATAATTACAAATGACATAGCTAATCCTGACATGGTAAATCTCCTTCTACCTTATGATTTTATTGTAAAATTGTCTCGTAAACTAAACGCAGGAGATTCTGCTAAGAAAATATCAAAACTTACAGACTGCCAAATGATTGAAAAAACCTTTTCACCACATGAATTAAAAACAAAGAAACACATCTAAACCGCTTTAAATGACGGTTTTTCATACAAATTCAAGTTTAGTCTCGAGACTTTATTTTCGATGTTTTTGCTTATTTTTAGGCTTGATACATTCAAGTCGTAAGTGCAACAGTTTTAATTTCCCAGAACACCTCATTAGGTGTTCTGAATCCTAAACACTTTCTTGGGCGATTGTTGAGCTTATCAACAACCCAATCAATTTCTTCCTGAGTTGCTTTATCGAAGTCTGTTCCTTTTGGAAAGAATCGTCTTAACAATCCATTGGTATTTTCATTGGTTCCACGCTCCCAAGAAGAGTAAGGGTGGGCAAAATAAAAATCTGTCCCAAGCTCTTTTGCCATCGTTTGGTATTGTGAAAACTCTTTGCCATTATCTGAAGTTAATGAATGAACAGGCCTGTTTAAAGCTCGTAATTGCTCAATGATGACAGCGCTAACGATGTCTGACTTTCTCGTGTTAACTTTAATAAAGCGAGCGATTCTAGATGTTCGATCAACCATTGATACTAAGCTAGCGCTTGATGGAACTCCAAAAACAGTATCTAACTCCCAATCTCCAAGTCGGACGCGCTCGTCAACAATAGAAGGCCTATCATCAATGCTTGGCGCTGTGCTGAACCTGCCTCGTGTCTCATAAATACCTGCACGCTTATGATATTTTTTCTTTCTACATAAATACTGGTGTAACAAACCTCCGCTTGATTTATCTTTGTAGATAAATTGGTAAATACGTTCATGACTTATTTTTATGTTGTGGCTTATCTTAATTCGACCACTCACTTGTTCAGGGCTCCAACGCTGCTTCAAGTAGTGAATAACAAGCTCCCAGCAGTCATGAGATATTCTTTTTTTTGCTTTACTTGACCGTCTTTCGACGGCTTGTGTATGTGCAAGCAACGGTCGCCAACCACGGGATTTAATATTGCGTTTGAGTTCACGGCTAATGGTCGATTTATGACGTTTTAACTCGTCTGCGATAGTCGTAATGCTATATCCGGCACG